>Ga0187893_10005131_pt1 | contig 23882 bp, 15 predicted proteins | sample MA1701074metaG_FD_139574 | JGI IMG/M metagenome (GOLD analysis project Ga0187893, IMG submission 139574) | White microbial mat communities from a basaltic lava cave in the Kipuka Kanohina Cave System on the Island of Hawaii, USA - MA170107-4 metaG ...
GAACAGGCGGTACCCCAAGCTGGTCAGCAGATCGATGGCCGATCCCGCCGCCGCGCGGGCGCGCAGGCGATAGGGCTCGTGCTCGAAGACGACGACCACGTCTCGCCGCCGGGAGAGATGCGCGCGCAACCCGCACAGCACCTCGTATTCGAATCCTTCGACGTCGACCTTGACGACGTCCGGCGGGTGGGCGACGCCGCTGGCGATCAGCGCGTCGCCGCATTCCGCGCTGACGCGCACCGGCGTCGACGCGGTGTTGGCGCAGCGCATCAGCGTGCCGACGCCGCTGTTTCCGGGCTCGGCGCTCGGGTAGAACTCCGCAAACCCGACCCGGTCGCACAGGGCGACGTCATGGAGGCGCACGCGGCCGGCGACCGTACCATTGAGCGCCAGGTTGCGGCGCAGGCGGCGAACGACCGCCGGGGACGGTTCGAACGCGTCGATGGTGAGGTCGGGGTGCCGGCGCGCCAGCGGCAGCGAGACGGCGCCGACGTTGGCGCCGACGTCCCACAGCACGGCGGCGCGCTCGGCAATCACCCGGCTCAGGACGCCGACCACACCGGCGTCGTGTGCGGACAGATAGGCGATGCGGTAGTCGATGATGTCTTCGGTCTGCAGCGCGTAGGTCACCCCGTCGACCGTGACGCGCAGCGCCTCGCGGGTTGGTGCGAGGCGACGCAGGCACGCTTCGAACGTACGCACGGCGCGCTCCTTGCCGCGAAAATTCGGCACGCGCCGAGACAGCGCTGCGCCCAGCGCGCGCACCCGCGTCGCCAGCGGCGGGGGCGCGCCGCCGCCGTCGTCGCGCGTTCCATGCGGATCGCGTCTGCCGATGGGCATGCGCACCTCAGTGTGCCGCGGTCGGCGCCACGGCCGCCGCCGCGGCGACGATGCCGTCGGCAGCGGCGCTCACGTCGTAGCGCCCGATCAGGCGCCGGGCCCCGTCGGCCAATTTCGCGCGTAAGCCCGGCTGCTCGATCAACGGGCGCAGGGCCTCGGCGAGAGCGCCACCGTCGCGCGCCCGAAACACCGCGCCGCTCTCGCCTTGGCGGACCAGATCGGGCACGCAGCCCACCAGGTCCGACGCGACGATCGGCAGGCCGCAGGCCATCGCCTCGTTGACGACCAGACCCCACTTCTCGAAGTCCGAGGCGAGCACCGCCACGTCGCCGGCGGCATACCACTCGGGCAGGTCGCTCTGGTTGACGAATCCGGTGACCACACCGCGCACGCCACTGGCCGACAGGGCCCGTTCGAGCTCCGCTCGCAGCTCGCCGTCGCCGACGAAGACCGCGACGGCGCGGCGGTGGAGCTGGGCCATCGCCCGCACCACGTCGAGCGGGCGCTTGAATCCCATCAGCTTGCCGACGACCAGCAGCACCACGTCGTCCGGCCCGGCCCCGATGCGCGCGCGCAGGGCCTCGCGCCGCCCGTTGGTCCGCGCCGCGCGCGCGCGCTCGCCGAAGTAGGCGTTGTCGACGCCGTAGGGCGCGAAGAAGAGCTTGTCGGCCGGGACGCCGAACCATTCATAGAAGCGGCGATTCTGCTGGCCGATGTAGAGGACGGCGCTGGCCGCGCGGAACAGCTTGGCGAGCACCAGCCGGCGCAGGCCGCGCACCGGCAGGGGCCGCTGCACCAGCAGTTGTGAATCGCCGCGGATGAGGAACGGCAGGCGCAGCACCGCGGCGGTGGCGAAGCCGATCCAGTTGCTGAGCTGGGCGTAGCCGTGCACCCAGAGCGCATCGAAGCGCTCGCGGGCCAGCAGCGCGGCCAGCCCGGGATTCAGCGCGCCGAAGAACCGTTGGGTGTGCGGGTGGGGGGCGCGGTTGGGGACGAACAGCGACCGGTAGCCCTCGACGAGCGGAACATCGAAGGCGATCACTTGGCCGAACCCGGGGTCGAGGGTCGGTTGCACGCCGTGGGTGCTGAGGAAGACGGCGGTGAAGTCGACATCGGGATGCCGGGCCAGGGCGCGGAACAGCGGCGCTTGGTATTGGATCGGATGCGAGACCAGGCTGGCGAGTCGGAGCTTCGAGGACATGGCGCGCGTGCTGCTCGTGCCTGCGCTCACGACGCGCCCCCGGATGCGGCGCACCGTCGGTACTTGACCAGCATGTTCATGCCGATGCCGCGGTTGTTCTCGAGCGCGCGCAACGCCGTCGGAGAGACCTGATAGCGGATCTCCTCGAGGGCGAATCCCAGGTCTCGCAGCGCGCCGTCGATCGCGCCGCGGGTGAACTGCTGCGTCTGCAGGTGCAGGTAGCTGTCCGACCCGGCGAACCCGGGTACGACCGCGGCGCCCTTTTGCAGGGTCGGATGGCGATGCAGGAACAACTCGATCTTGCGCAACACGCTCGTCTGGTTGGGCACCGCCAGAATCAGGAAGCCGCCGGGCTCGGTCAGCGCCGCCATGTGGCTCAGCAGCGCGTTGGGGTCGCGGACGTATTCGAGGACGGCGACGCACAGCACGCCCTGATAGATCCGGCCGCTGTACTCGCCGGCGTAGCCGTCGCCGCTGAGCCCCTCCAGGTGGTAGCGGTTCGGGGCGCCGTTCAGATGTTGGCGCGCTGCCGCGATCATGCCCGAGGAGCCATCGACGCCGGTGACGCGGAAGCCGCGTTCGACGAGGGCGCGGACCATCACGCCGCTGCCGCAGCCGAAATCGAGAATCGAGCATCCGGGCGGCTCGCATTCGACCCAGGCGAGCACCGTTTCCAGCCGGCGGCGGAAGTGCTCGCTGCGCGCGTAGCGCTCCGTCCATTGGCCGGCCAACCGATCGAAGTAGCGGATGGTTTCGGGCTCGTTCATCGGGCGCGGTCCGATCCCAGCACGCGGCCGTCGACGGCGAACCGCGGCGACACCAGCGCCGCCGTCTGCGCACCCTCGCAGCAGAGCTCGCGATGCTCGCCCGGGGCGAGCGTCAGCGCGGTGGTGGGAAACAGCAGACCCGGCAGACTCATGTTCTGGCTCAGGACCGTGGTGATCGGATCATCGGTGGGATTGTTGACGTCGACGGACCACGTGTAGGCGGGGTACGCGGCGGTGCCGCCGCTCAAGGCCGTCACCTGGATGAACAGCTCCCGGCCCTGCGCGTCCGCCACCACCGGATGCCCGACTTCGACTTCGGTCAGCTCGGCGAGGTCGGGGTACAGCGGAATATAGGCCCGCCCGGCGAGATCGACGCCCACTGCTCGATAGCGGTTGTCCCCCCCGCCGTAGTCTCCGCGCACGAAGCCGCTCAGTTGCCAGAGCCCGACGCTCCAGCGCCGGTTGAACGCGTCGATGAGGAGCGGCACCGTGAGGTCGGTCGGCGCCGCGGGCCGCGGCAGCGCCAGGCGCACCGCTCCGCGCTCCGGTCGGACGACGATCGGTCCGGCCAACGGACGGCGCCGGCCGCGCGAGACGTCGAGGCCATCCGGTGCGGCGAGGTAGGTCAGGGCGTCGACGAACTCCTCGCCGTGGCGCACCGCGGCGTCGATCGGGCACGCGATCGAGAAGAGCTCGTAGGCATACGTGCGGCCCGGCACCGTGCGGCGCATGGGCGACGCCAGCGAGATCCACTGCCCCGGCGGGCGATCGAGCTGCAGCGTGAGCGGGCGTCCGCGGTTGACGAACAGCTGACTGTTTCCGGTCTGCGGATCGTAGAAGCCGAACCAGTAGCCGCGTCCGATGCGGAATCGTCCGTTCTGCGCGCGCTCGGGGTGGCGCTGCGATGTCAGGGTGGCGAGGTCGATCTCGTCGATGATCCGCTTGCGGCGGCCGACGACCAGGCGGAGAGGCATCGAGGCGATCCAGTTCCAGTTGCGCAGCACCTGCAGCTCGCGAACGGCGAGCGCTTGCTTGAACGTGATCTCGCCGCGGAACAGCGCCGCGTTGCAGCCGCTGTGCACGGCCGGCGCCGCCCAGCCCACGGGCGGGACGCCGACGCTGGGGCGCTCGAACTGGGCGTAGGTGAGCGAGAACTCGAACGCCGCGGCCGGGGCGCGCGGGCCGTAGGTGCGCCATGGATTGAGCGCGGTGACGCGCGGATCGATCAGCTCGTCGTGCACGGAGCGCACCACCACGGCGCCCTCGTCGGCGAGCTCGAGCAACGGCGTCTGGTTGTACTGGTCGCCCTTGATCAGGCCGCCCTCGGTGCGCAGGCGCGGGTTCGATCCCTCGAAATCGATCGGCGTGAGGATGCCGCGCGGCCCGCCGTCCCACGTGTAGCCGGGATCGGGCACCTCCGGGGTGCGCAGCACCGGCGGCGGGTACGGGCCCCGCGCCAGCAACATCTTACCGCAGTCGTTGATGCGGTCGCTGCAGAAGACCGGCGCCAGCGAGCCGTCCTTCCACGATCGCCGCACGGCGCTGACGGCGCGCCCGCCGGCCAGGTCCTCGGCCACCAGCACCAGGTTGCGCTGCACGCTGCCTTCGATGCGGAGCAGCCGCTGAAAGCTGCGCTCGCCGTTCAGCCGGAAGCGGCGGTAGAGATACTGCCCGTCGTAGATGCGGATCTCGCGCAGCCCGGCCGCGGCCGTCACCTCGATGGGGGCGTCCATCCGGCTGCGGCCGGTGACGAATGGCTCGGCCCCGTAGGTCTGCATGCGCACGCAGGCCGGCCACCGGTGGACCAGCGGTCCATCGGAGGTGAAGACGTTCGGACACGTGTACTGATCGGCGTAGCCCAGGGCCGACCAGAGCTGCGCGCGGGCCGGCGCGGCGGCGTAGGTGACGCCGCGGTTGCCGGCGACCGCGCTGCGCAACGCCGCCGGCGAGCTCACCAGATGCACCGCGGCCGGCGCCGGCGCGATCGTGCCCTGGGCGGTGATCAGGTAGTCGTCGGTGGCATCGTCGATCAGCGCGCCGTCGCGATAGGTGCGGATGCCCGCCATTCCGAACAGCCGCGCATCCTGCAGCCGCATCCCGTTGCCGCTGTGCGCGAAGTCGTAGTAGCCGACCTGGGTCGTCCGGTTGATGCTCAGGACGAAGTCGATGGGCAGCGACGGCATGGGCCCGAAGACACCGGGCGCCGTCTCGCCTTGCAGCATGAACGTCTTCCGCTGCGGCCCGGTCAGCAGTTGCGGCGGGGGAGCGACGACCCCGGGACCGAACAGGAACATGTGATTGCCGATGTTGTTGTCGATTCGATAGCCGGGATAGAGCGTCAGCGCCGCGTCCGAGTGCGCCGCACACTCGGCCTTCAATTGCGTCAGCTCGCTCGGGCTGAGGTTGGCGAAATCCTCGAGGAAGACCAGGAAATCGAGCCCGGCCTGGCGGGCAGCGGCGGCGTAGTCGGCGACCGTGCCCTGGCCGCCGCTGAGCTGCGTCTGGGCGCCGATCACGCCCTTGAAGATGACCGGCTCACGCGCCAGCGCCGCGCCGGCGCCGCCATCGGACCGCGGGGCGGGCTCGAGATACTGATTGCGGACGGCGCCGCGCAGATTGGGCGCCAGCAGCCGCTGCGGCGGTGTCTGATAGCCACCGAGCGCGTCGGACTCGAGACTCGGCGCGGCGAGCCAGGTGAACGTGTTCTGCAGCAGGCGCCCGAAGTCGCTCGGCTTCCCCTGCAGGCCCGCCGACAGCACCTCGCGATCATAGAGCCAACGGGTGCCGGCCCCGAGCGAGTACGGCGGCCATTGCGACATCAGCGCCACGCGGCCCGTGCCAAGCGGACGGATGGCGAACAGCGGCGGCGCCGGCACTCCATGCGGCCGCACCAGGGCGTCGGGCGGCGGCGGTTGATCGGCGCGGTCGACGTCGACGGGAACGGTGCGCGCGGTCGGCATCGCCCGCACCACCACCTGCCAGGAACCGTCCACCGCCAGCGGCAGGGTGTGGGCGCCGTTGTAGTGCGGAAAGGACGGATACCAGATGCCGCGCACGCCGGCGCTGACCGGCGACGGGATCACCTGGTCGGTCCAGACCAGCGGAATGCGCGGCATGCGGGTCATGTAGGCGGTGTTCGCGTCGTCGCTGATGCGCTCGAGCGGCAGCGCCGCGCCCCAGCGCTCGAGGAGCGGCTGGGTGAGCGTGGCGCGGATCTGGGTCTCCGTCGCCATGATGAAGACGCCGCCGCCGGCGTCGATGAAGCGGTCGATGACCTCGAGGTATGCGTCCAGGGCAATGGGCGGCTTGCGCCGAAAGAGCCAGGTGTCGACCCCCTCGGCGCCCGGACACGTATAGATGATGAGGACGTTGTAGCGGCGCAGGCGCTCCCACGTGACCTCGGCGAGACTGTCCGTGTAGTCGACCTCGAACCCGGTCGCGTGCAGCTCGGCCAGATAGGCGAGATCGACCCAGCCGTTGGCCGTGCCGTGTGGAGACACCACCAATAGCGCCGGGCGGTCCGCCGCGCCGGTGCTGGCCGGCAGCAGCAGCGTCGCCAGCAGCGCGAGACTGAGAACGGCGCGCGCCGGCAGCGCCCTGGGAGCGCGGCCGGCGCGCCCGCTGGCACAACGCCAGCGTACGAGACGGCGAGCGGGCCGCCTGCGGTCCCAGCCGGGGCAGGTCATGCCGACTCCTTGGCCACCTGCGCCACGTCCGAGATCACGGCGCGGAACTTTCCCGTCGCCGACGGCTCGAAGGCGTCGACGAGGCGGATGTCGATGGTCATCTCGGGGCCGACCCGGCGCCGCAGCTCGCGCACCAGCGCCTGTTGGTCCGCCTCGCCGAAGCCGTTGCCCGGGACCACGCGCAGCTCGAGCGAAGCGATGTCGCGCTGGTACACCTGGATCGTCTTGGCATTGGGGGCGTACTCCAGCACCTGGTTCATGCCCACCAGGCGGCGGCCGTCGGGGGTCACGATGAAGTCCTCGAGGCGCCCGTCGATGCGCGCGAGACAGGCGGAGGCGCGGCCGCAGGCGCAGGTCTCGGTCGCTGAGCTGCCGACGTCGCCGACTTCATAGCGGATGAACGGCATGGCCGGGTTGCCCCACCCGGTGAAGACGAGCTTGCAGTGATCCGGGCTGCCCGGAATCGCTGCCTGCTCGAGATGGCAGCATTCGAAATCGAGGTGGAACATGCCGCGCTCGCATTTCGACATGTTGCCGGCGAACTCGGCCATGCCGTACTGCTCCGTCACCGGCACGCCGAAGGCGCGGCGGATGGAGGATTCGAACGCCGGCGTGAGCGCATCGGCGCCCGCCACGACGTATTTGGGGCGGTTGGTGAGGCGCAGCCCCGCCTCTTCCATCAGCGTCGTCAGCGTGTACATCGCCGACGGATAGCCGGTGAAGAACTCGAACGTGGTGCTGTTCAGGTACTCGACGATCGGCGCGACGGTGCGCGCGGAGATGTGATAGGTGCTGAGGTAGACGCGCTTGTTGAACCGGTCGTGACGCCAGTAGGGCGGTCCGTTCTGGCGCTGCGACACCGGCACGCGTGCCCCGAAGACGAGATGCCGATCACCCAGATTCAAGCCGAACCGCGCCTTGTGCCGCCACCAGATCGCCCACTGGAACGCGACGCCCTCGCGCGTCTGCCAGATCGTCAACGGCGTCCCGGTGGTCCCGCTGGTCAGGTTGCGGGTGAGGCTGCTGCGCGAGAAGTCGGTCGAGATCATCTCGTGATAGTGCGCGCGGACGGTCTGCTTGGTCAGGAGCGGAAGCCGCTGCAGGTCGTCGGCCGTGGTGACGCGCTCGACGTCGACTCCGTGCTCGTCGTACCAGCGCCGATAGAAGGGCACGGTGCGATAGGCATGGCGGACGATCGCGCCGATCCGCTCGTCCTGGCGCGCCCGAATCTGCTGGTGCGACCACCACTCGCTCTCCTTGAGCGAGCTCAAGAGCGAATAGAAGTGCGGGTTGTAGCGGATGCGCGCGAGCTGCAAGCCATAGAGGCTCAGGATGCCGTTCTGCAGCCAGACCGGCAGCTCGTAGTAGATGCGCTCCAGCGTGCCGCCCGGCATCAGTGCCTCGCTCCAGATGCCCGGCGATGATCGACCCCGCGACGCGGCTGTCGCTGGCGGTGACCTCGCTGCTGCCGGGACACGGTGGCATCGCCCGCGTCGCGCGGCTCATGGCACGGGTGCTCGCCGACGAGGCGGACGCCGGCCGCGTGCGGCTGCGCGCGATCGGCCTGTACGACGAGCAGGCGATCGGCGACCTCGGCGTGGCGCTGGTGGCAGCGCGCGGCTCGCGGCTGCGCTTCACGGTGGCGGTCCAGGCCGCCGCCCTGCGCAGCAGCCACTGCTTGGCCGACTCGCTGGCCATGGTGCGGGCGCACAACCGAGTGCCGCTGCTGCGCCGGCCGCTGCTCGCCTGGGTGCACGGGATCGAGGTGTGGGAGGGCGCGCGCGCGGATCGACTGGACGCGGCGCGGCAGACGGATCTGCTGGTGGCCAATTCCGCCTACACCCGCGCGCGCGCCGAGCGCCTGCACGGCGGCTTCGCCCGCGCCCAGGTCTGCTGGCTGGGCACCGAGACCGATGCGGCGCCCGCCCCGTGCCCCGCCGACGGGCCACCCCGCGTCCTCATGCTCGGACGCCTGGAGCCGGGCCGCGACAAGGGACATCGCGCGCTGATCGAGGCCTGGCCGGCGGTCGTCAGCGCCGTACCCGATGCCCGCCTGCACATCGTGGGGGGCGGGCCGGACCTGGCGCGCATCCGCGACGCGGCGGCGCGCTCGCCGGCCGCCGCGCAGATCGAGCTGGCCGGGTTCATCCCCGACGCGGCGATGCCCGCGGTGTGGTCCGACGCGGCGGTGTTCGCCATGCCGAGCCGCGGCGAGGGATTCGGCCTGGTGTACGCCGAGGCGATGCGCCAGGGCATCCCGGTGATTGCCAGCGTTCACGACGCCGCACCGGAGATCAACGTCGAGGGAGAAACCGGCTACAACGTCGACCTCGAGCAGCCCGGCGCCCTGACCGAGCGACTCGTGCACCTGCTGCGCGACCGGGACCTGGCGGCGCGCCTGGGCGCCGCCGGACGGCGCCGCTGGGCAGAGCATTTTTGCTACGCCGCCTTTCGCGCGCGCTTCCTGGGCCTGCTCGACGCGTTCGTCAGCTCGCATTGATCATTCCGCTCTTGCCGATGGCGATCGGGTGGCGGCCGCCGGCGGCGGTGTGAAACAGCCGCCGGCTCGCCTCCACGACGCTGCCGTCGTCGGCGTGCCGCCGCGCGTAGGCCGCGGCATGCTCCGAGAGGCCAACGAAGCTCGCCGGACACATGGCGATGCACCGCTCGAGCACGTCGCGAAACGCCTCGGGCCGCTCGAGCGGCAGATCCCACCCGGCCTGCGCCGCCGCCAGCTGGCGCCACGGCGTCTGGTCGCTGATCAGCACCGGCGTTCCGGCGGCGAGGGCCTCGCGGATCACGTGGCCGTAGTTCTCGCCGAAGGTGGGGAGAAAGAAGAGATCGTGAGCGGCCAGCACCGCCGGGACCCGCGCGGCGTCGACCGGCCCGTGGTAGGCGACCTGGACGTTCGGCGGGAGTGCGGCGATGTGCTCGCGGCAGCGGCGCCAGTACGGCTGGTCCTGGATCGGCCCGTAGATGTCGAGCTGCAGGCGGCCGCGCACGCCCTGCAGGATCTGCAGGGCGCCGAGCAGGTTCTTCTTCGCCGAGATGCGCGACAGAAATGCGACGCGCAGGTAGTCCGCTTGCTTGCTGCGCGGCGCCGGCCGATCGGGCGCGCTGACCGCCGCGGTGGGTGGGTGCGGGCTGGCGATGATCGGCGCGACGATGATGCGCGAGCACCCGTCGCGCTCGACCGGCCCGAGGCTGCGGCGGATATCGGCGGCCTCGAGGGGGGTCGATGCCTGCCACAGCACGTTCCGGTACAGGCGCAGGGCGCGGGCGGCGGCGAGGAACAGGCGCTTCTTCGGCGACTTCACCTGCAGCGCGCCAGGTGAGAACTCGCCGCGCGGTGCCAGCACGATCGGCCGCGGCGGAATGCGGTGCAGACGTCGCAGCAGCACGAGATTGATGCTGAACGCGGGCGAGAAGAAGCTGTTCAGGTAGATGACGTCGGGGTGCAGCGCGCGCACCAGCGCCGCCATGGCGCGCGCGCGCTGGCGCGAGGCGTCGAGGTAGATCACATCGGCGCCGTCGACGCGCTGCCGGACGCCAGGCGTGAGATGCGGATACGGCGCGGCGTCGCCGGAATCGCGGTCGGCGGTGACGATGACGAAGCGCAGGTCGTCGCCGAGCCGGGCGACGAGATTGGCGATGCTGCGCACCGGACCGCCCGACTTGTACCCCGGCAGGTAGTAGGGAACGAACGCGAGCACCGTCAGGGGTGCCGGCCGGGGCTCATTCGGCAGCAGGTGCGACATCGTGCCTCAGGGCGAGTTTCGCGAACAGGCGGCGCGCCACCCGCCAGACATGCTCGATCTCGGCTCGGCGGGGGCGCAGCAGCGCCATCGGGGCGAGCTGGGTGAGCGCCCGACTGGCGCCGACCAGCGTCACCAGGACGGCGGTGTAGCCCAGCACGGACGCCAGCGCGGCGCCCAGGATGCCGTACGGCTGGAGGAGGAAGAGCAGAGCGACGACCGTGACCGCCAGGCCGCACAGCTCCGCCCGCAGCACCAGCACCGGGCGCCCGAGCCCGCGCAAGCCCTCTTCGAGCACGGTGTTGACGGCACCGATGGCAGCGGCGCCGACCAGCACGAGGGCGGCGGGGATCGCCGCGGCAAAGGCGGCGCCGAAGAGCAACGGCACCAGCCACGGCGTGACCACGGCCACCACCGCGGCGACGCACACGGTGCTCAGCACCGCGAGCCGGATGCCCTGCGCGAACACGCGGTGGCGGTCTGCCGCGAGCACCTGCGCGGCGGTGCGTGGGAACAGCACGTTGGCCAGCGCGTTCGGAAACGGCGCGACCGCGTTGCTCCAGGTCACCGCCACCACATAGAGACCGAGCGTGTGCGCCGGCAGCAGCGCGGCCATGACCATCTGGTCGAGGCGCAGGTTGAGCGTGCGCGGAATCCCGCTGGTCACCGACGGCAGACCGAAGCGCAGCATCGGGCGCCACTGGCTGAGATCGGGCCGGTACGGTCCCGGCACCCGCCGCCGGGTCAGCAGCAGCAGCGGCGCGGCGATCGCGGCGAGGACCGCCAGATAGGCGAGCGCGATGAAGGCGGGAGCGCGATGGCCGCTGACCGCCGCGGTGGCGAGCACGCCGAACCATCCGAAGGCAGCCAGGAAGCGCACCGCGTTCCAGCTGGCGAAATCACTGAGGCCGCGGAAGGCGTGCTGCGGCAGGTACAGGGCCTGCACGACCAGCAGCAGCAGGTACCAGCGCGCCGCGTGGATGACCTCGGCCGACTGCGCCGGCAACAGATGCGGCAGGGCGAGATAGCCGCACGCCATGAACGCCGCGCTGAGCAGGAGCGTCAGCGCGACGGCGGAGCCGAGATAGCGCCCCGAACGAATCGTGAAGCGGGCCGAGAAGTACACGATGGCCTCGGGCAGGCCGAGGTTGGCGATCGCCGCGAGGAAATTCGGCCACATCTGGATGGCCGCCAGCTCGCCGCGCCCATCCGGACCGAGCAACCGCGCGGCCAGCGCGCCGGTCAGCACGCCGAGGAGGCCGAGCAGGATGTTGCTGCCACTGGTCAGCACGACGTGGGCGCCGAACGATCGCGCCGAGGCGGCCGCGCGCGTCACCCGCCGCACGCGGGTCGCGAAGGTATCTGCTGCTCTCGCTTGCATTGGCTGTGGCCCGAGCCCGTCACGCGTTGTCAGGCTTCACCGTCACCCGTGGCGACAGGCCTCCGTGCCTGTCGGCGTGCGGAGCACGCCCGGGCGACGGTCCCGGCGGCGCGCTGCGCGCGCCGGCAGCCGCGGAGGGCTGCCGCCACGAGCATCGATGCGCCCGCTCGAGCTGCAGAATTCTGCTGTCATAGCGATCGCCGTAGGCGCTCCAGGTGAGTCGTTCGCGCGCCCCGCCGAGCAGCTCGCGCCGGCCGGCCGGCTGGGCGCAGGCGCGCTGCAGCTGCGCGCCGAGCGCGGCGGCGAACGCCTCGACGTCGTCGGCCGGCGCGACGGCCACCGCGCTGCGGTCGTCGAGCTGCTCCTGCAGATCCTCGACGCCGGTCGGCGCCGTGGCGGCGACGTGCAGCCCGCTCGCCAGCGCCTGCGCCAGCACCAGACCGAGCCCCTCCTGCCGCGAGGCCAGTCCCATCACGTGGGCCTGGGCGTAGAGCTCGGTCAGCCGGCGCTGGTCCACCGCCGCCCGGTGGGCAAAGCCGGGGTCGGCCGGCAGCGGCGCGTCGTGCACGGGACCGACGTGCAACAGCCGCGTGTTGCGGCGTGGCAGGCGCCGCCAGGCTTCGGCCAGCACATCGCAGCCCTTCTGCAGCGACCACGCCCCCGCCATGATGATCGTGGGCGGGACGCTGGCCGGCGGCGCCGGCGTGGCGGGAAACATCGACAGGTCGACACCGTACGGATTGCGGAAGAGCCGGCCGCTCGGCACATCGCGCTCGAGGAAGCTCTGCTCGGCCTGGCGCGAGGGCACGACGATCAGATCGGCGAGCGCGTACTCGGCGAGCTCGCGGTGGACCGCCCAGTCCGGGATCGGGCGCGGCGCCGCCGCGGGGCGCGGCAGGCGCTCGAGGATCTCGCGCTGCGAGAGGATGTGGCGGCTGCCGCGCTCGAGCCAGGCGCGTGCTCCGAAGCGGCGCCGCACCGTGTCGATGGAGCGCAGCGACATCTGCGACATCCCGATGAACAGGTCGCAGGGCTCGATCAACCGTGCCGCGACGCGGTCGATGACGACCGACATGAGCAGCAGCAGGCCGCTCGCGTAGCGCGTCCGCAGGCCGAGCCGCGTCACCCCGTACAGCGGTCCGACCCACCCGCCGAGCCAACGATTGCAGGCCGCGGGCAGGCCGAAGCGGCGCGTGCGCGCTGGCGGCACGAGCGAATAGAACCGCACGTCATGTCCGCGCCCCGCCAGCTCGCGGGCCAGGTCGCAGGCGTGAAACCGTCCCGAGGTGAGGATCGCGATGCGCATCGCCTCACTCGCACGCCAGCATGGCGCCGCCGGTCGCGACGCCCGCCGTGGTCAGCATGTCCAGCAGCCGCTCGTCGTAGCCGTAGCGCCCGGCCCGGCAGCGCTCGAGCCCGGCGGCGGCGATTCGCCGGCGCACCTCGGGATGGGCGAGGTAGAAGCGCACCTTGTCGATCAGCTCGTCGTCGCAGCCGAAGAATTCGGCCTCGACGCCTTCGGTGAAGAGCGCCAGGTGCTCGTCGGTGCGCTCCGCCAGCATGAAGGCGCCGCAGGCGGGAATCTCGACGCTGCGCGTCGTCTGCCGGTCGCGATTCAGCTTGCGCAGAAAGCAGAGGTTGATATCGAAGCTGTTGAGCCCGCGCGCATAGTCGAGCCCGAGCAGCTCGCGCGACTCGATGCGCAGGTTCGGGTGCGGCGCGCACGCGCGGGCCCAACGGACGCCCCACAGGCGCACGGCGACGCCGGCGGCGGCCAGCCGCTCGATCGAACGCGCCCGCTGCGGCTCCCACGAGCCGATGAATCCCACCGGGCCGCCGTAGCCGGCCCGCTCGGCGGCGCTCAGGCTGAGCGGTCGGTGGGTGTCAGGGTCGTAGCCGTTGTCGTGAAACGCGACGCGCGGACACCCGATGGTGCGCAGCTCGGCGACGCCGAACGTCTTGGTGGTGAAGAAGAGATCGTAGAGGGGCAGGTGGCGGCGGAATTGCGGGCTCTGATTGTGGCGCTGGTACATGTCGTCGGGAGAGAACCCGAGAATCCTGCAAGCGGGCTGGCGCACGCGCACGGCGCGCAGGGTCTCGGCGGTGATGGTCAAGCCCTTGTCGATCCACAGCACGTCGAATTCACGGCGCGCGACGTGTGCGAGGATCGCGTGATTGGCGGCGGTCCAATCGCGCGGACCTTGCAGCTTGCGCCGGACGCGGTCCCAGAAATCGCGCGCCGCAGGCAGGTTCCTAGGGCGCGAGGTGTCGACGCCGGTGATCGCGCAGCCCAGACGCGCGAAGGCGTCGAACCGCTGCCGTGCCGTCTGCCCGAGCGCCAGCTTGCCGACGTAGAGCATGCGCGGCCGCGTACCCGCCGCGCGGCGCGGCGGCGTGGACGGGCGCGCGTCGCGCGGTCCGACCGTGGCGTCGGCGACCGCGTCGATCATCGTGGGCCCCAACCCACCGCTCGCGCCGCTGTCGGGTGGGGGAGCCCCGCGATCCCACCGGCCGCGCGCCCGCGCGAGGGCGGTTGCCAGACGGGCAACGGGCGGCGCGGCCGCCGCGCCGCGGCCGTCCCGATCAGCGGGCGCAAGACGGCGTAGTAGAGGATGAAGGCGCTGAGCACGCGCCAGGCGATGACGCGCACGTTGGTGATGAGGTCCACGTTCTGGCTCCAGATCAGCGTCGACGCGATCATCGAGAAGATGAACAGACCGAGATGGCGATCCCGCCGGATGGCCCACCCGACCAGGCGACCGAGCAGGGCGTGGAAGACGCCGAAGGCGACCGCTCCCAGGGCGACCGGCGCCGCGCCGCCGAGCATGTACAGGCTGCCGAGCAAGGACAGCGGGAAGGACGTCGACTCGGTGATGAGGAATCCGTAGGCCTGCAGGCGCTCGTTGTCGGAATAGTAGGGGGCGTAGAACAGCTTGCCGGGCAGCAAGCGGGTGGTGAGCTCCCAGCCGTAGTCGCTCCACGAGAACGGCAGGTACGGAAAGTGTTCGGGCGTATACGCGATGATGCTGTGCCCGCCGACGAAGAACAGGCGATGGAAGGTCGCCACCAGGACGGGCGTTTCGCTCAGCACCGCCTGCCATTCGCCCAGCGCGTTCAGCCGCGTGCCCATGTCGTGGAAGCCGATCGAGCCGAGGAGAATGCGGGTGGTGTTGCCGATCACCAGCGCCAGCGGCAGACCGGCGCAAACGAGGATGACGGCCCACGTCTTGTATCGCTGGGGAATGTCGCTGACGAAGACCAGCCCCACCGCGAACAGCGTGGCCGGCAGAACCGCCAGACCGCGGGCGTTGCCGATCAGGTAGAACGCGCCGGCCACGGCCAGGAACAGCAGGGCGCGCAGCCGGGTCTCGGGCGCGACGCGCAGGAACAGCACGCCGACCATCAACATCAGGCCGTGCAAGTAGTTGTACGAGCCGTTGGCGACGTAGGCGAGCAGCGTCGGCAACGGGACGATCTGCGAGGCGGCGTGCACCGAGATGGCGGCGATAACGATCCAGAGCACGACGGATCCGGCGCGCCGTTCGGCGCGCGGATTGGCGGTCGCATGGGTCCAGGCGGGATAGCGCCCATGCAGGACGCTCACCGTGGCGAGATAGACGCTCAGGAACAGCAGCCCGATGCCCTGGACCCGCGCCGCGTTGAAGAGGATCAATCGCTCGTCGCCGAAGGGATGGTACGCTTCACTGGGAAACATGGTGGCGAAGTAGATCGTCGGCAGCGGCCAGCCCGCCGCGAACCAGAGCAGGAACAGCACCGGGATGAGCCCCGGCAAGCTGCCCTGCCGCACGAAATGCACGGCGACGGCGCCGATGACGAGCAGATTGACGTAGGCCAGCACGGCGCCGAGCAAGTGCTCGCGCGGCGTGGCCAGCATGATGAGCGCGGCGAGTACGCTGAGCGTGATGCCGAGCGGGATGACCAGCCAGAGCGGCTGCTCGAACGGCCGGGGACGCCGCTCGTGGGCGACAACCCTGCGGATCATCTAGGCCGCCCGCAGCATGGCGTCGTACCGCCTGCCGTACTCGCCCCAGCTCAATCGGTTCCGTGTCGCGCCGAGGAGGTCGCGAACGCCGTGCAGCGACCGCGCGTAGGCCAGCTGCGTGGCCAGCGTGCGCGCCAGGGCTTCCGCGTCGTCGGCGGGGACCACCGCGATCACCCGCGCATCCGCCAGATGGTCGCGCAGGTCCTCGGCACCGGTGTATTCGGTCGCGACGATGGGAAGCCCGCTGGCGAGCGCCTGCACCTGCACCAGCGCCAGGCCTTCTTCGCGCGATGCCAGGGCGAAGACGTGGGCGCCGGCATAGTGGCGCGTGAGCGCGCCCTGCGCGACCGCGGCGCGATGCTCGAACCCCGCGTCGGTCGGCAGCGGCGCATCGCCGCATGTCCCGACGTGCAGGAGGCGCACGCCGCACCCGGCGAGGCGCCGCCAGGCGGCGAGCAGCACGTCGCAGCCCTTGCGCAGCGACCAGGTGCCGACCGTGATGACGGTCGGCGGGGTGTCGTGGGCCGGCGCCGGCGTGGCCGGAAACATCGCGAGGTCGACCCCATACGGATTGCGAAAGAGCTTGCCGGGCGGAATGCCGCGCTCGATGAAGCTGCGCTCGACGTGCCGGGAGGGCACGGCAATCACATCGGCGGTCTGATACTCGCCGAGCTCGCGGCGCACTGCCCAGTCGGGCACCGGCTTGGCGCCCGGCGCGCGCCCGGGAATGCGCTCGAGAATCTCGCGCTGCGAGACGATGTGACGGCTGCCGCGCTCCAGCACCGTGCGCGCGGCGAAGCGCTGGCGCGCGCGACGCATGGAGACCGCGCTCATCTGCGACATGCCGATCAGGACGTCGCACCCGTCGTTGGCACGGGCGGCGTAGCGGTCGACGGCGGCGTAGAGCAGGCGATTGGCCAGCCCGCGGAAGCCGGCCTGCCGCGCCACCCGAGAGAGGGCGTACACCGGCGCCAACGCCGGGCCGAGCCAGCGGTTGGACCGATCGGGCACACCGAAGCGCCGCGTGATCCACGGCGGGACCAGCGTATACAGCGCGACGCGGTGTCCTCGCGCGTCGAGCTCGCGCGCCAGGTCGCACATCCAGAATCGGCTGGCCGCTACGATGGCGATGCGCATTCGCCTGCTCACTCGCACGTCTCGGCCGCCACTTCGGGGTCAGGGCGGTGCGCCGCGTCGCGGCGCACCGCCCGCACGATCAGGATGTCGCTGTTCGACGTCTCGACCGGTCGGTCGGGGATGTCGTCCCAGCTGGCATAGATCCCGGTGACGGCGAGCCCGTGGCCGGGCAGGTTGGCGCGGAAGAACGCGCTGTCGAAGCCGAGCGGATGCACCGCGCCGACGATGCTGAAGCAGCGCGACCCGAACTGCACGGGGTCGAAGTTCGGCACCTCGATGAAGAGCGTGCCGTCGTTCCGCAAGGCGCCGGCCAGGCGGGGGAAGACGCCGCGCAGGTCGGTGAAATGCTCGAGCACGTGCGACGTGTAGACGACGTCGTAGCGCTTCCCCGCCGGCAGGTCGCTGAGTGCGCGGAGGATGTCCAGCCCGAGCCGCCGGCGTCCGAACGCCCGCCGCTGATCGCCGATCTCGACGCCGGTCACGGCGAAGCCGGCGGCGCGCGCCTGATGGAGGAAGTAGCCCCACGAGCAGCCGATCTCGAGCATGGTCGGCGCCGGCGAGGAGACGTGCTGGCGGAGCTTGTCCAGCACCGTGTCGGCCTCCCGGTGGGTATCGCGGAATCCGCTGGACAGCCACTCGCTCAGGAGCTCGTCGTTGGGCAGCGTGGTGCTGAAGCCGGCCGTGTAGAGCTCGTCATAGAAGTTGTCCGCCACCCAGCTGCGGTAGATCGGCCGCGAGAAACACAGCCCGCATTCCGCGCAGCGCACGATCCGAGCGACGCCGTATTTGCGCGCGACCAACGTGTGCCGGGCGGCGTGGCAATGCGGACAGCGGGCGGCCAGCGGGTATTTGACCAGGCTCTGCAGGAGATACTCGGACTTGACCACCAGACTCGTCAGCGGCGATGGCGCGAACGGTCTGGGGACGGTGCGGCCGGAACTGGGTGGCGCGTGCTCGATGGCGTCCATGGCATTCCTCTCGTCACGGAAGCTTGACGGCGATGGTGATCTGGTCGGAGGGCCGATAGGGCACGGCGTCGAGCAGCGGCATGAGCGGCCGGCAGGCGAGCCCGAACGCATATCCGAGCGGTCGCGTCGCGCCGGCGCGGCGCAGGCGCCGCTCCAGGCGCAGCTGCCAGCAGCAGGCGACGCCGCAATTGTAGAGGCGCCGCAGCGTGACCAGCCCGAGCCGCGCCAGCATCGCGTCGAGCTCCGGTCCGTCATAGCCCGGACGGACGTGTCCGCCGTCCTCGCGAGCCGACAGTCGGTCGCCCGGCAGCATCCCGTCCGAGGCGGTGGGGGTCGAGAGCACCAGACGGCCGCCCGGAGCCAGCCAGCCGGCGACGCGCCGCAGGGTACCGAGGTCGTCGGCGATGTGCTCCAGCACCTCGGACATCAACACCAGCTGAAACGGGCCGGTCACGTCCACGTGCAGCACGTGGCCCACGGTTCCCTCGTGGCGGTCCGCCCAGCCCCAGCGCTCGGCGCGGGCGCGGGTGCGGCGGGCAGTGGCGTGGTCGAGGTTGATCGTCGTCACCCGGTGGCCGCGTTGCAGCAAGCGCAGCGTCTCGACGCCGCCGCCGGTCCCGATGTTGAGCGCCTTGATCGGTCCATACGGCAGGAAGCGCGCGATGAGCGCGTAGCGCCGCCAGGAGTAGGCGTCGATCTGCAGCGCCCAGCGGTCGGCCGCCAGCCGCAGCAGGGCGCGGCGCAGCGCGGCCACGTCGCCGCGCCGCGGCGTCGCGGCGGCCTGCGGGACCACGACGTCGACCTGCCGCTCCGCCGGCGTTGGACGGGCATCGGACAGCACGGTCGCTCCTGGCTCGGCCCGCCTCGGCGTCATCGGGCGGCATCCAGCGGCGTGACGGAGAACGTGGCGGCGCCCGCGACCAGCGGCTGCACGAGGATGGTCGTCGGCTCGAGCAGCCCGTATTGGCGCGAGGCCCGCCCGCGTTCGAGCTGCAGCGGGTGCTGGGCCGCGATGCGGACGAGGCCGGCCGGACTGCGGGCGACCACGGTGCGCGCGTCGCTGGCCTGGTCGCGCAGGAGCTCGACTGCCGGATGGAGGTGGAGCCGGGCGCGGGCGGTGCGCCCCGGCGGGACGCGGGCCGAGTCGAGGATCTCGATGCCGGCGTCGGCGCCGGCGGCGAATTGGACGCGCCGGGTGAGGTCGGCGCGCACGCCGAATGGTCTGAGCGTCGCCGTGACAGCGCGCGGTTCACGCGCGACGCCGGTGATCCGCGCGCGGCCGCCGATGCGAAAACTGCCGAAGACCTCGGAGGTGTCCGCATCGTCGACGGTCACGGTGCTGTGCGCGCGCGACGACCGCCCCCAGGCGCGCTCCGGGCCGGTATACTCGTGCACGCCCGGATCGCCGACCACGCAGGCGCCGTCGCACCAGACCTCGACGGTGAGCGAGTCGGCCTGGCCGTGTCCGGGCAGGTAGTCGGCACAGACCGGCCCGGCGTCGAAGATCGCCCAGGTACGCCGGTCGCGGAAGACGTGCAACCCGGCATCGTCGAACGAGGTGACCCCGGGGGGCGGCGGCGTCGCACGCGTACCGAGGAGCCGTTCGGCGAGCGCCAGTAGCGCCGCTGGCGGGGGGGCGAACGCCCGCACCGCATCGCCGAGCGGCGGAATGTCACCGTCGGGGCAGACGATCCCGGAGAGGAAGCACGCCATGCGCGCCACGGCTGGGGCGAGCGTGTCGCGCGCCAGCGGCTCGTCGGGGTCGAGTAGGGCGAGGGCTTGCAGGCAGCGCTGCATCACGAGCAACAGGTACATGGGCGAGAGCTCGAAATGGCTGCCGTCGCCCCGCACCTGCTCGGGGATTTCGGCGGCCAGCAGCGTGCGTGCGGCGGTGCCGCAGCGCAGCGCCAGCGGACCCCGCAGACACGCCGACGCCATCAACAGGGCGACGGCGTTCTCCAGCAGATGGTTGCCGCGCAGGTCGCGCTCGAGATGGCGCAGCAGAAACGCCGCATGCGTGGCCGCGAGCCGGCCGCAGTCCGCGCCGAGCGCATCGAAGCTGGCCCGATCGATGGCCGCGCAGCAGAGATTGGTCAGCCGCAGCGAGGTCGGGTAGGGGTGCCACGCCACCGGGTCCCACCGGTGGCCGAATTCCGCCGTCCACTCTGCGAGGATCCGCCGCGCGTCGCCGACGCGCTCGGCGAGGACCAGATCGAGCACCGCGCCGAGGTAGTGGAGGTTGAAGGCCCACAACGGCGAGACCGCGGGATCGCGCCAGTGAATGCCGGTGCGGTAGTCGCGCTCCCGCCCGAGGTAGACGAAGCGGCCGCCGCTGAGCGCGGCGGCGCGTGCGGTGGTGCGTGCGGCGCCCTCCGGCGCGATGAGCGCGCGCGGCAGCGCGGGCAGCGGCGGCGCGGGATCGGCGCCGGCGGCGGCGCGGCGCGCGGCCTCGATGGGTCGCCCAGGCGCGAGCGCGTAGAGGCGGCGCAAGAGCATGAAGCGCGCGCGGGCGGCGACCTGGGTCGGTGTCAGGTGCCACGCCATGCGCAGGAGGCGAGCACCGCGCGCCGGCGGGCCAGATGGTGCGGTGGCGGGCGGGTCCGCCGGTGCTGCGGTGGCGGTGGAGGTGAGGGGTGCAGCGTGCATCGCGATCACGCGCGCGGCGATCGGCGCGGGGTCAGGCCCGGCGCGCGGCGCGCGGCGTCTTCGCCACGTCGACCTCGCCGGTGGTCACCAACGTCAGATCGGGCGGCCGGGCGGTGGCCGCGGCGCGACCCTCGGCCGCTCCATCGGCGGTTCCACGGCGCGCCGTCCCCGCACGGGACCGATGCAGGCGATGGATGAGCCCGAGATAGTCGGCCGCCAACGCGGCGCGGTCGAAACGTCGCACCATGTACTCGCGGCCGGCGCGGCCGAGCGCCGCACCCAGCGCCGGCGTGTCCGCCAGGCGGGTCAGCGCTGCGACCAGCTCGGTCTCGTTCTCGGGCTCGACACAGATCCCGCAGCCGGCGCGCCGCACCAGGTCGGCGGCGTGGCCCTCGACGCCGAGGATGATCGGCTTGGCCATCGCCGCCGCCTCGAAGATCTTCGAGGGCATCACGGTGGTGAACAGGTCGCGCTTCTTCAGGTGCACCAGGCCGACGTCGACCGATGCCAGCAGCGGCGCGATCAGCGCCTTGTCGAGACGGCCGGTGAAGGTGACGTTGCGCAGGCCGAGGCGTTCGGCGTCGGCCTGCAGGTCCTCTCGCACGGCGCCGTCGCCGACGATCAGGAAGTGGATGTCGTCGCGCCGGCGTTCGGCCAGGAGGCCGGCGGCGCGCAGGACGACGTCGAGACCACTGGCCATGCCGATCGTGCCGACGTAGGCGCAGACGAACCGGTCGGTGAGGTTCCAGCGCGCGCGCAGCGCGGGATCGGCGGGGCGCGGCTGAAAGGCGTCCTGATCGACGCCGTTCGGGATGACGGTGATCTTCTCGGCTGGGACGCCTTGGCGGCGAAGCTGGTCGCGATAGCCCTCGCCGACAGTGACGATATGGGTCGCCGACGCATACATGCGCAGCTCGAGCCACTCCAGGACGCGCAACAGGCGCCGGCTGCGCATGGCGCCGACGGTGGCGATCGACTCCGGCCAGATATCGCGGATCTCGAGAATGAACGGGACGCCGCGCAGCCAGCTGACGATGGCACCGGCCCAGCCGCAGAAGAACTGCGGAGAGGTGGCGATGACGACGTCGGGCCGTAGGACGAGTAGTCCGGCGAGCGACGCCGAGACGAGGTACGAGAGGTAGTTCAGGATGCGCTTCGCCGTGCCCTTGTTGGGCGCCAGGTATGTCCAGACCCGCAGGGTGTCGATGCCGTCGATGCGCTCCGACTGCCAGAGCGCGTTGCGGTACCCCGCATAGAGCTGGCCGTCGGGCACGTTCGGCGCGCAGGTCACGACGCGCACCGACTGGCCGCTGCGCAACCACTGCCGGCACAACGCGTGCACCCGAGTGGCGGGAGCGTTGCCCTCGGGCGGAAAGTAGTGGGTGAGGAACAGGACCGCGCCGCGCGGTCGCAGCGGCGCGGTGTCACCGTCCGCTTCGGCCGCGGCCGGCATGCGATGCAGGCGGCTGAGCGCCTCGACGATGCTGCCGTGCAACTGGTCGACGCGGCGCAGCAAGTAGCGGTCGTTGAGGCCGGCGCTGACCTGGTGGCGGATGCTGAGCGAGCCGAGTCGCTCCTCGCCGTCGAGCACCGGCAGCGAGATGCGCATCGGATGCAGCGGGCGCGACGATACGGCGTCCTCGCGGCGATGGCGGAACAGCACGGGCTCGGATCCGACCAGCACCGGCTCGAGGCGTAGCTCGCAGGCATCGAGCTTCAGGAACTCCGCCGCCGATGCGATGCCGGCCCACAGGTGCTCGATGCTCTTGGCCGAGGCGATCATCGCCTGGCATTCGAGGAAGGAGCGGCGGCTGCGCCGCAGCCCGAGCTCGTCGCTGACCGTGCCGAGCCAGCCGACCACACGCTCGCGGTGAATGAACGGCAGATAGCCCAACCAGCGGATGGCGAAGATGGCGCCGCTGCCGACCACCACCAGCACCAACGCCGCGCGGTCGTCCTGCGCGTGGATGAGGGTCAGCGAGGCGACCCCCATGAGGATGGTGATGCCATAGAGCAGCAGCACCGCCCGTTTGTGGGTGTAGCCGAGCTTGAGCAGGCGGTGATGGATGTGATCGCGGTCGGGCATGAAGATGCGCTGGCCGATGATGAAGCGGCGGACGGGCGACCAGAGGGTGTCGATCACCGGCACGCCGAGGGCGATGATCGGGATGAGGATGGCGACGGCGGCCTCGCTCTTCAGGGAGCCGAGCACGCTGAGCGCCGCCAGATTGTAGCCGAGGAAATAGCTGCCGCTGTCGCCGAGGAAGATCGAGGCGGGGTGAAAGTTGTGCGCGAGGAACCCGAGCGCCACGCCGGCCAGGGCCGCCAGCGCCAAGGCGACGACCAGGTTGCTGGGCGTGCTCCACACGATCAGCAGCGTCAGGGCGACGAACAGCGTGATCCCCGAGGCCAGCCCGTCCAGGCCGTCGATCAGGTTGATGGCGTTCATAATGAGCAGGAACCAGAGGACGGTGAGCGGCAGCGACAACCAGCCCAGCGACAGGTGGTCGATTCCGGGGAGATAGACGACGCCGATCTCGATTCCGCCGGCGTAGGAGAGACAGGCGATCGCGATCTGGGCGGCGAGCTTCCAGCGGGCTGCCAGCCCGCGCACGTCGTCCCAGAGCCCCAGGCCGAGGGCCAGCAGTCCGCCGGCGAAGAGCGCGACGATGCGATGGTCAAACGCGAGCGGCCTGAGCGCGTAGTTGTGCACGGCGATCATGAGGGCCAGGGCGGTGATGAAGGCGACGCCGAGCGCCACGCCGCCCGCGCGCGGAATCGGCTCGGCGTGGATCTTGCGGGGCGAGGGTTTGTCGAGCACGCGCCAGCGCCGCGCGATGCGCGCCACCAGCGGCGTCACGGCGAACGCCAGCGCTGCCGAAATCGCGAAGACCGCAATCATGCTGCTCATCGGTCACCCCACCTGCGCGGCCGCCGCGGCCGCCCGCTCCAGTGGTCGCGTGCCGCGCCTCGACGCGGGCTGACCGATCAGGCCCTGCAACACCGTCACGATGCGCGCCCCGGCCTTTCCATCCCACAACTCGGGGACGCGGGCTGCAGCCGTGGTCTTGCGCTGCGCTTCGGCCAAGCCGGCGACGATCCCCGCCCGGGTCGTCCCAGCCAGCACGTTGGTGCCTTCGTCGATGGTCACCGGCCGCTCGGTATTTTCGCGCACCGTGACGCACGGAACGCCGAGCGCGGTGGTCTCCTCCTGGATGCCGCCGGAATCGGTCAGCACGAAGCGCGCCGCGGTCATCGCGGAGAGCATCTCTAGATACGACAACGGCTCGATCGCGAGCAGGCCGCGCTCGGGGGCGCGGCGGATCGGGCCTTCCAGCCACCGAACGCGCGAGCCGAGATCGAAGGCGGCGAGGCGAGCGCGGGTGCGCGGATGAAGCGGCAGGAGGATGGGCGTGTCGGCGGCGGTCTCGTCCAACGCCGCGAGGATCTCGCCCAGCACCGCCGGCCGGTCGACATTCGAGGGGCGATGCAGGGTGC
>Ga0187893_10005132_pt1 | contig 23881 bp, 17 predicted proteins | sample MA1701074metaG_FD_139574 | JGI IMG/M metagenome (GOLD analysis project Ga0187893, IMG submission 139574) | White microbial mat communities from a basaltic lava cave in the Kipuka Kanohina Cave System on the Island of Hawaii, USA - MA170107-4 metaG ...
ACCGAATTTGCTATTCTGGGTCATGGCCAATCTCCTTATTCATTGGGCGCTTCAGCCCGTGAGTTAGTTACTGGAGACCTTATCGGTACTCCGCGAGATTGGCCTTCTCATACCATCTACCTTTGAAGGGTTCTTGCGCCAGAAACTAACCTAGCCCAATGTCACGCAGGTAGGCTCTGGTTCGCTTAGCGATCGGTAGGGGTTTCTCGAAGGGTGCCGGGTACATATCCTGCTCGACTATGGCGAAGCCGTCGTAGTTGACCTCGCACAGAACGTCTCGAAACGCCGCGAAATCGACGGCTCCTTGGGATGGTTCGCAGAACATGTCCATGCTCACCGCAACGGCAAACGGGATCTTTTCGGCCTCCACTTTCTGCTGCATGTGCCTGTCAACACTCTTGAGATGGAGATAGGCAATGCGTTCAGAATGTCGACGCATAAAGCTCACCGGATCACCATTCCGGTAGGCGTGGTGTCCCGTGTCGAGGCATAGGAAGATCTTCTTGGGATCAGTATCTTCCAAGAATGCCTCGATCTGATCCTCGTATTCCACATGGCTGTCTGCGTGTGGGTGAAACACTACCGTCAACCCGAAGCGATCGCGCGCTAGATCCGCAACCCTATGCGTCGTTTCAATCAATCGCTTCCAACCGTCTGGATCCAGACGCGCCGGAGCTGTCTGTTCGCCGGTGAAAAGGTTGGTGTGGGTGTCATCAATAAGGACCAGGTATTTCGCGCCCAGAGCCGCCAGCAACTCTCCGGCGCCCACGACTTCCTTTTCAATTTCAGTCCAGAGCGCTTCGTCTTCCAGTGCCCTCATGACGAAGGTCGCCGAGACTTTCAGCCGCCTCTTGTCAAGCTCAGACCTCAGTTGGTTGAGATCCCTGGGGAGATAGCCATAGGGCCCAAGCTCGATCCACTCGTAGCCGGCTTCGACAATCTCGTCCAGAAACCGATTCCACGGAGTTTGTTTCGAATCACTAGGGAACCAAACTCCCCAGGAGTCTGGTGCGCTGCCGATCTTGATATTCATGGTTGAGTTTCCCGCTATCTGAAAAAATCAGTAATGGAAACGCTGCAGCCGGTTTCGGTCGCGTTCATATTCTGCTCTGAGCTTCTGCGTCACCGGATCCTGGCTCACCTCGGCTACCGCCACGTCCCACCAAACCTCTGAGCTTGGCAAGGATCGATACTTCTCGGTTTCCACGACGATGACGCAGGGTCGCTTCTCACTCCGCGCCTCGTGCAATGCCTTTCGAAGCGCTTCCGGGGTGTTTGCGTTCCAACTGCGGGCACCCATGCTCTCAGCATTCTTGGCGAAATCGATCTTCAGGTACTCACCCTCAAGCCGGTTAGTCTTCCCGTCCCGGGCGCGAAATTCGTTGCCAAAGCTTTGGCCGGCGCGGGCCATCTGGAGACCGCGGATGCACTGGTAGCCGTGGTTCTCAGAAATAACGATGGTGATCTTCAACCCTTCCTGGACGGCCGTTACAATCTCGGTCGGGTTCATCAGATAGGTTCCGTCTCCGATGTAAACGTAGATCTCGCCGTCCACCTGGGCCATGCGCGCTCCCAGTCCCGCAGGGATCTCGTAAGCCATGCACGAGTACCCGAATTCCAACTGGCAGGCCCGGCCATTCGTCGCATCCCAGATCTTCATGAGATCGCCTGGAGGACTTCCGGCCGCTGTAATGATGATGTCGCCCGACTTGGCTTCACTGTTCAACACGCCAATGAGTTGCCCCTGACTCATGGCTTCGCCCGGCACTTGCTGGAACACCTCGTCCTTGAGTTGGCGCTCCCATTGGTTCTTCAAGCCGGCGACCTCTTGGACGTAGGGTGCATTGGGTTTGACTCCCGCGCCTTTCGCACTCTGAGTTAAGGCCTGGAGCGCTTCACGAGCATCGGCCACCAATGGAAGGGCCCCCTGTTTGTGGGCATCATGGCTTGTAACGTTGATGTTCAGAAATCGCACTTCGGGATTGTTGAACGCTGACTGCGACCCGGTGGCGAAGTCGGTCAGCCGAGTTCCCACGCAGATCACCAGGTCCGCCTCACGGGCAATCTTCCCAGCACAAGGCGTACCGGTCACTGCGAATCCACCGAGTTGCAACGGTGAGCCGTTGCGAACAGCACCCTTTCCACCGAAGGTTTCGCAGACGGGGATGCCGAAAGCCTCGGAGAAGGCCTTGAGCTCGTCCCAGGCCTGAGCGTAGTGCACACCGCCGCCCGCCACAATCAGGGGGCGCTTGCTTTCCAGCAGTATTCCCACAGCTTCCCTGATTCTCTGCCGATCGGGAGGTCGGCGCTCAATGCGCCAAACCCTCTTTTCGAAGAGATTGGCCGGGTAATCGTAGGCATGCGCCTGAACGTCCTGAGGCAAGGCCAGCGTCACGGCGCCGGTCTCGACCGGATCCGTAAGGACCCGCATCGCTTCCGGAAGAGCGGTCAAAAGCTGCTCAGGTCTGGAGATTCGATCAAAGAAGCGGCTCACAGGACGGAAACAATCGTTGACACTCACGTCCGCAGAAATGGGATGCTCCAACTGCTGCAAGACAGGGCCTTGGTGCCGTGTTGCGTAGTAGTCGGAAGGAAACAGCAGTACCGGTAGCCGATTGATCGTTGCAGTCGCCGCCCCTGTGACCATGTTGGTTGCTCCTGGTCCAATGGAAGAACAACAGGCCAACGTCGCCAACCTTTGGCTGGCTTTGGCAAAACCGATAGCAGTGTGTACCATCGATTGTTCGTTGCAGGGTTGGTAGTAGGGCAAATCCGCGCCGTACTCGTAGAGGGCTTGCCCGATGCCGGCCACATTTCCATGGCCAAAAATGCCAAAAGCAGCCGGGATCAGCCGCCGACTCTGACCGTCGCGTTCGCTGAACTGGACTTGAAGATATTTGACAATGGCTTGAGCCATGGTCAGCCGAAGTTTTTCGGTTGTATGTGCTTTTGACATACATGTTCTCCTGAAAATCCCCTGACCTAAAGGGGGGAAAAAAGGCGAAACGACGGCAGTCGTGACGCCTTCAGGGGGTTTGTCGCGACGGGTTTAGGAACGCCGAGGGACAACCTGCTCCTAAAACCCCCCTGAAGTTCCCCCTTTGTCCAAGGGGGGACGATGTTTTCATCGAACGCCTTGTTGAACTGCCGATGCAGCAAGAATCAGCCGTCAGCTCCGTGAAAGACGACCGTCTTCATCTCCGTCATTTCTTCTACGACGTAGCGCGGTCCTTCTTTGCCGATACCACTTTGCTTGAATCCCCCGTACGGCATCAGATCGGCACGCCAGAGCGGCGTCCAGTTGATCATCACATTGCCACTCTGAACCCGTCGGGCAAACTTCAAAGCATTGTTGATGTCGCGCGTGAAGATTCCCGCTCCTAATCCATAGCGGCTGTCATTGGCCAGTAGAATCGCCTCGTCAACACTCTCCACCGGCGAGACTGCGACCGCTGGGCCAAAGAGCTCGTCACAGGAAACCCGCATGCTCGGCTTAACGTCGGCAACAATGGTTGGAGCAAAAACGGCTCCGTTGCGTTGTCCGCCTGTCACAATCCTGGCGCCCTGACCGACGGCCTCTTGAATCCACGTGCCCACGCGTTCGGCATCCTGCTCTGAGATCATGGCGCTCAGTCGTGTTTCTTCCTCGAGTGGATTACCTACCTTAATCGCTTCAACCGGTTTTTTCAAAGCGTCCAGAAATTCCCCGTAAACCCGCCGGTGGACGAGCACGCGTTGCGTGGAGATGCAGACCTGGCCAGCGTTCACGTATCCGCCCAGCGCCGTTGCAGACGCGACCACTTCCAGGTCTGCATCGGGCAACACGACCAATGGGCTGTTGGACCCCAATTCCAGAGAAAGCTTCTTGACGCCGGCCACTTGAGTGATCTTCTCGCCAACGGAAGTGCTCCCGGTAAAGCTAATCTTGCGGACTCGGGAATCCGCACAAAGGCGTCCACCAATTACGGATCCAGCACCGGTAATGCATTGCAAGCCGTTTTCTGGCAGACCTGCCTCCAGAAAGATCTGAGTAAGCATGAGCGCTACTAGAGGAGTCTGACGGGCAGGCTTGAGGATAACCGCGTTCCCGGCCGCCAAAGCTGGGCCGACCTTGTGGACTACCAGCAGGAGCGGATAATTGAAGGGAGTGATGGCGACAACAATTCCGCAGGGGACCCGCAAGGTGAACCCCAACTTTCCTTTCGTGGCTACCTGCGCGTCCAACGGTAGAGTCTCGCCGCGAAGCTGGCTCCCTTCGAAGGCACAGAGTCTCAACAGATCGGGCATTCGTCCGACCTCACCACGTGATTCACTCAGCGGCTTACCTTCTTCAAGACTGATTGTCCTGGCGAAGTCCTCTAATCGGGCTGCCAACAAATCAGCAGCTCGATTCAAGATTTGAGAACGCTCGTACCCCGTGAGCTGTCCCATGGTTACGGCTGCCCGCTCCGCCGCATCTAGAGCCCGGTCTACCTGCTCACTGGTTGCTTCAGGCACGGTGTCGACAATTTCGCGCGAGTACGGGGAAACAACCGGGGACATGACCGGAGACTCCACCCAACCTCCATCGACGTACATCTTCATGGAACCGCGCTCCTTTCAGAAGAGGGCGATGGCTCGTCCAACTCCTCCATGACATCCACGGATCTTGGGCGCCGCAAACAGCAGGTAGGCTTGTTCCGGCAGCTCTCGCAGGTTCGTCAAGTACTCGACGCCCGCCATGCCCTTGCTTCCGAGAGCCCAGTAAGTCATCAAAGCCCGCTTTGGATTGGCTCCACCTAGGGAAGGACCGTCGGTAGCGACGCAACGAATGCCCTTCCCATTCAAGTACAGAATCGCCGCTGGACCTGGGGCCGGCCAACCTTCGCTTTGGCCATTGAGTGGGGATTCCATGCATTCCTTGGAGGCGTTCTTCTCTGCGCAACGTTCGCTGTAGTCGCTGCGGAAGATGACGATTTCGCCGGGCTTGAGCGGACCCTGCCGGCTCTCGAACTTCTGGATGTCGGCTACTGTGATCTCGGCTGAAGCAGGCCAATGCGACCGAGCGATCTTGCCCATCGAGTGACCGACGGATATGACCCTAACCCATCCGCAGGTCTGAGAAATGGGGACCTGCTCGGCCGTGACTTGGCTGGTGCCGCGGGCGCCATACTGCTTTTCATAGTCTGCCAGCCACTCCTGCACTTCGGGCGAATAGGCGCGATTATTGAATTCAGGTCCGGGCAGCGCGTAGCTCGGAGGAACCAGATGGGTCCCCGTATGGCTATCCATGATGTGCGTCTGCTGATAGAGACCAGTCACCGGGTTCAACAAGAAGTTGACAGTAATGTAAGGCTGCCGGTGGCGACCGACGCCAGCGCCAGTCCATGCCAGGGGCGCATCGTCAGCGAGAGTCATCGACAAGTCAACGACCCGCTTCTTTCTCGCTGATTCGATTAGCTGCCTGGCCAACGGGTCGCCAACGACGGCGAACGCCCGGCTCTCACTCGTGGCGCCGCCTGAATGTTTCGGTGCCAAAACGCAGTAAAACGCGCCGGTGGGAGGAAGGCTACTCAGACGCGTGGCTCCTTCGGTCCAAATCATGCCGTACTTGAGCCCTGCGAGATGGGTCGGTTCTGCCAGATCGGGGATCGGCCCCATACTTGGACTGTCGGTACCCAACGCCAGGACGCCGCGAAGGCCGAGATAGTCCATCGCATCTGGATGCGGGTCCGGCCAGCCCGGCGTCTTGCCTTCAACCGGTTCTGCGGCAAACCGCCTTCCGGCTGGAAATGGTCGAAAATACTTATCACTATAACCACTCCGGAACAGTACGATGTCGCCTAGTCCGAGTGGCCGATGGTTCTTTTCCCAATTCAGTATGTCGTCTTTGTAAATGAGACTGCTTTTGCCGTTCGCAGCTTTGTCGATGAGCGGAGTCACGTCTATGACACAGGCTTCACCGACGAACTGCCAGGCAGGCACCTTTTCGCCAAAGACCAAGCCTAATGGACCTGCGTTGGGCAAATTGGTAGATGGCGCAGGGATTGAGTGAGGCGGAAAGTCGAGCTGGGTCCCGGTGTTGCCATCGATGGTCAGGATCTCACTGTTATAGTCGCTCAGGGCGCCGATGCGCAGATAGGGATTGATCTGAAAAAAAGGCCAGTTCGCGGGCCACGTCACTGGAAACTCTGGCGCCACAAGTAGCGAAAGATCCACGAACCTTGGCTCTCCCAAGGCTTTGAACGCTGCAGGAAACGTCAAGACCGCAATGCAAACTGCCCCAATAAGCCAACGTCGACCAGCAGATAAAGCCGAAGAAGACGGGTTCATGTGATCACTCTGGTTTCATACAAAATGGTCGTGCTGCGCTGGAGCCTGTACGTCAGGCTTTCCAGCCTGACTCAGCTGCGACGGAGATCTACGCTTTAAGCATCCAGACAAACTCAAGTCGTAAAAGGTTGTTGTAGTATGCAACTTGGCATTATCTGCCAAAGAGCTTTTTCAATCGGAACAACACCAATCTTGCGATCGGAAAGGTATGGTTCGGCTATTGTACTCGTTGTCGAAGGCCAGTATTTGCTTCAACGGAGCAGCCCCATCCCAGTTCGTTCGGAGCTACTGAAACTATCATCCTTCAGGAGAAGACATGGAGAATTTTTTTAAGGTAGCTCTGGTGGGTCTTGATAACCAGACTGTGCCTGATTCAGTTGTCACTGGACTGTCTGAACAAGCAATCAACCTTGTCGTTCACGAATGTGAGAACCGCGAGGATCTCGCCCAGTGGGCGGGTGACGCCGATGTTGTTTGGGTATTTGGCTCCAGTCGCTGTCTGCATGGGCAAATGAGTCCGGAAGAATTGGCTATCCTGCCCAAGTGCGGCGCCATTATTCGGACTGGTAGCGGTACGGACAATGTGCCTGTGAAAGCAGCAACAAAGCTGGGCATCGTTGTAGCGAACACGCCCGATGCCCTGAATGACGCGGTTTCTGATCACGCGATTGGCTTGCTTTTCGCCGTCATTCGTCAAATTGCTCTTCAAGACCGCAATGTCCGCAGTGGAATCTGGGATCGCACCCGAGGCTATCCAAATTGGCATCTAACAGGACGGACCCTGGGATTGGTCGGCTTTGGGCGCATCGCAAGGACAGTGGTTCAGAAGCTGGCTGGTTTCCAAATGACGACGCTTGCCTTTGACCCCCTCCTGCCGCCAGAGGCGTTTGCAGAACACTCAGTCAACGGCGTTTCGTTGGATGAGTTGTTCAGACGCTCTGATTTTGTCTCGATTCATTGTCCTTTGACCCCGCAGACACGTCACCTGATTGGAAAGACAGGATTCGAGAAGATGAAACGTGCAGCGATTCTGATCAACACTTCACGCGGGCCGGTAGTTGACGAATCCGCTTTGATCGCTGCGTTGAAGTCAGGACAGATTGCTGGAGCAGGGCTAGACGTCTTCGAGACGGAACCACTCGATTCCGGCAGCCCGCTGCTGCAGTTTGAGAACGTAGTGGTTACGCCTCACCTTGGAGGTTACTCGGATCAATATCTGCCCAATTGCTGGCAGCTTTCGATGGAAACTGCGATTGACCTTTGGAAAGGGAAGTGGCCGAGATCTTGCGTCAATCCGGAAGTGCAACCCCGTTGGAATCTGAGACGCTAAAACAGGTGCCCGTGTCAGGAGCCGCTGGGCGCTTAGAATTCTGGCGGGACGGATTGGACCCGTTCCCAAGCCCTCGTTTCCCATGAACGTGCTACGGCCGCCTGGACATTAGCTACCGCCAGGGCTTCAGAAAAGCTCGGTTCAGACAAGCGTCCCTCGGCAATCGATTTCAAGAATTCGTAAGCTTCGATGATCTTGAGGTCGTCGTATCCGAGTCCCGTTCCAACGGCGGGATTGAAGTGCGCATGGTACGGGTGTTCCGGCCCGCTCAAAATACGCGTGTAGCCTCGTCGTGTGCTGTCCCCTTCAGAGAGAGAAAGCTTCAGCTCATTCATCTGCTCGAAGTCCCATGTTAAAGAGCCACGAGTACCGTTTACCTCGAAGGCCATCTGACATCGGGGCCCGTTGATGATCCGACAAGCCTCGAAAGAACCTCGGGCTCCGTTTGCGAACTCCACTAACGTACCTACGTAGTCTTCATTGGTGACCTTGTCCGTTGGTCCTCCAGTGCTGACCGTGAAATGAGTCCCTTGTCCAGCAGTCGCCAGAGGGCGTTCTGTTATGAACGTGCGACGCATTCCAACAACTTCTTGAATCGAACCGGCAATGCAATGGGCCATATCGATGACGTGCGACATCAAGTCACCCAAGACCCCTAATCCAGCGAGGTCCTGCTGAAATCGCCATGACAGAACCCCCCTCGGGTCGCTGGCGTATCCGGCAAAGAAGCGGCCTCGATAGTGCGTCAGATCGCCCAACACACCATCCCGAATCAACTTTCGTCCATACTGCACCAAAGGGGCCCAGCGGTAGTTGTAGCCAACGAAAGTCATGACACCCGCTTGGCGGGCAGTGTGCTCGATGGCTGCAGTCTCCCGAGGATTTCGCCCAACGGGCTTTTCGCAAAAGATATGCTTGCCCTGGCTGGCTGCATGGCGGGCGATCTCGAGGTGCAGATTGTTCGGCGCGGCAATGTTGACAACTTCGACGTCTGGATCTTCGATAACCCTTCTCCAGTCCGTCGTCTGTTTCTCAAAACCAAATCGACTGCGAGCCGCACTGGAACGGGCTTCGACATCGTCTGCGCAAATCACGAGCCTGGGATGAAACGGGCATCCCGGAAAACGTTCGACGATCTGCCGGTAGGAGCGGCTGTGTACCTCGCCCATCCAACCCATGCCAATTACCCCAATTCCTATGACACGAGGCATTCCATTGGTCTCCACGCTGAGCGGACGAATGTTCAACTTTCGGGTGACTCCAGTACCTCGCGCACTTTCTGAGCGAGCAATGCTGGTGTGAAGGGCTTTTGCAGGAAGAACATCCCGGCGTCAATCATTCCATGATGAACGACTGCGTGATCGGCATAGCCAGACATGAAAAGAACCTTGATCTCTGGTCGCAGCAACTGAATCCTGGTGACCAGTTCGCCACCACTCATTCCTGGCATCACTACGTCGGTCAGCACAAGATCAATCGGGCTCTGCTGGGATTCAGCCATTTGCAGAGCCTCTTCAATCATTCCCGTGCTCATAATCTGGTAGCCTTGCCTTCCAAGCACTTCATGAGCAAGCTTGCGAACCACTTCGTCATCCTCGACGAGAAGGATCGTTTCTGATCCACCGGTTGTCGAGACGACAACTTGGGATAATGCTGGCTCTGCCGGGCCATCCGCGCGAGGGAGATAGACCTTGAAGGTTGTGCCTTTGCCGATGACGCTATAGGCCCAGATGTTGCCGCCGCTTTGCTTTACAATTCCATAGACCGTCGAGAGGCCGAGGCCTGTTCCCTTTCCCAATTCCTTCGTTGTAAAAAAAGGTTCAAACAGCCGGGCTTGGGTTTCGGCGCTCATGCCTGCACCCGTGTCGCTGACTGCCAACATTACATAGAAGCCGGTTTTGACGGCAACGTGTCCCCGCGCGTAAGCATCATCCAGGTGTACGTTGGCGGTTTCAATCGTCAGCTTCCCGCCCCGGGGCATCGCGTCGCTGGCATTCAGTGCCAGATTGAGAATGACCTGCTCAATTTGACCGGCATCCACCCGCACAGGATCGAGCCTGACGGCTAGGGACGTGCGTAGCTCAATGTCTTCGCCAATCAGACGATGAAGCAGGTTGCCCATGTCGACGACGACCTGGTTAAGGTCGAGGACCCTGGGTTGGAGAATCTGCTGGCGGCTGAAAGCTAGCAACTGGCGAGTGAGCGAGGCCGCGCGCTCCGCGGCTTTTCGAATTTCGTCCAGGTCGTTTTGGTGGGCTGGCCCTTGCAAAGACCCGACCGACAGGAGATCAGCGTAACCAATGATTGCAGTCAACAGATTGTTGAAATCATGAGCGACACCGCCGGCAAGCCGGCCGACCGCTTCCATCTTCTGGGCTTGGCGCAATTGATCTTCCAAGCTCTTTCGTTCCGTAATGTCTAGGGCCAATACTAGCTGAGCGGGCCGCTCGTCAAAGAGTAACCCGTGCGCGGTCAGTTCCACCTCAATCCGCGTTCCGTCTTTCCTTCGATGCTTCGAGACACTCGTTCCGGTGACCGGAATTTCAAGCTCGTCCTCAAGATCATTGAGGGTCATGGCTAAAAACTCAGCACGCGAATACCCGTAGTGCTTTACTGCCGCTTCATTGACCGCCAGGAAAGCCAGGGAGTCCAGGGCATGGACCCACATGGGCTGCGGATTGCTTTCAAATAGCATCCGATATCGCTTTTCGCTTTCCCGAAGGGCATCTTCGGCCAGCTTGCGTTTTTCGTCTGTCGCATGAAGTGAACCGGCCGTTCGCCAAATGAGCACAGCGAAAACGACGAGGTTCGAGATGGCGTACAACGCCAACCAGACAATCGTATTGAATTTCCCGGCTCGCAAACCTTCCATTGTCAGCCAGCCCAGAACGATGGGAGCTGCGATGGCTGAGGGAAGCAGGCGGCGTGCTGTGGCACCACCCATACTGCGGCTGGTCACAACCACCAGCAAACCACGTCTCGGATGCGCAAACAGGATCGCGAGGCTGAGCAGCAGGAACAAAGCGATCGAATGCATTGCCAGGCTTGCAGGAGAAGGAGCCGAAGAAACCGACACGGCAGCGTAGGCAAAAGCCACGAGTGCCAGCAGCGATATCAGTATCGCCAAGAGCGAGAGCCACTGAGACGGACGAACCTTTCGGACTTCGGTGTTCAAGAGAAGCAGTGCAAGTCCCATCATGAGAAACATCAGCGCACTCAGCAACGGCATCCGGGCAGGCCCACCTGCATAGCTGGCGAAAATGGCGAACAAGAGCTCGTCGATTCTTACGGGCCACCCCAACCAGCGCTCACCCAGACTCCACAGACTGAAGACGCTGACGGTGCCGGCACAGAGCATCGAAATACGGCGCTTCCACCGCCTCATGCGCCTGCCATGCACGAGCCAAAGCGATAAACCCGCCAGAACAAAGCAGACTGCTGAGTCGACTCTCATCGTTCCCAGCTTCGGATCTATGGCGTGCAAACCCGGCAGCGCCATCGCCCAACCGATCAGAACGAGAGCGCCCACGGCCGAGGCGGCGATGGCCGATTTTCGAGACAGAGATCTGAGGGAGGAGCCAAGACCCATAACAGTCGGAGTGTGCATGTAATAGCCCATCAGGAGTCTGACGCTATTATCGGTTGTTGAGTGTAAATACCTTATGCATCTCGTCTTGAGGGCTTCGGAGAGGAGTCGGAAGCTTAGGCCAGGAGGTTTGCAGATTTCAACACAAATAACCAGGGGCCGCTTCGGGAAGGAAAGGTCGTTGGACTGCCCACTCTAAGGGAGAATAGCTCTCGTCGGTTTGCGAAGGGGCTGTTTCGGGTCGGTTCGCGGAATTCGGTCATGTCGGACGCCCTGCCTGTCCAGATCATTGACTCGGGCGAGCCGCCTTGTTGAGCCGCGACGAACCGAACAAGTCCTAACGCTACTGCAGTGCGTCCATCAGCCTGGTGTGGATGCGGCGCACGCGTTCCACCTGGCCCTTCGCCGGGAAACGCTCGTAAAAGCCGTCGGCTCGAAACTCCTTGTTCAATTCCGCCCAGGGGCGAATCAAGTCGCGGAAGGGGCGTGACGACTTGTCCTCCTTCCACGCCTCAACAACCTTGCCTTCACGCATCAGGTCTCCAAGCACGCGGATGAGTGCCTTCAACGTCACGTCCCGCGTGAACATGTACTTCTCGTTTTCACCCCACACGGGTTCCATCACTTCGCGGACGGCTTTCAAGAAATCGCGGACGAGCGGGTAGGCGCGATCCGAACGCGAATGGAAATGCTTCTGAAAAAACTTGGATTGCGAATGCACCACCTTATGAATCTCGTTGAAGAGTTCAGACTGAAGGATCCACTTCTCCTGACGACTGCGCCCTCCCAGACGATTGATGCGATAACGAAGAGGCGAGTCGGTTTCTTCATACAAGTGATTCACGATGCGCGCGGCAAATTTTTTCTCCGGAGTCTCCCAGGAGACACGCTCGTACAAATCCACCAGATGGGACTTGTTGATCTTCGTGTGAGTCGAATTGATGATGACAAACATTTCCGTGGCAAAGTCGGCGCTCTTGCCATCGAACAACACGCAAGGTACTTCGATCTGGTCAATCTGGTTGGGGTGCTTCTGTTGAAAGAAATACAAAGCCGCCAGGCGGTGCTGACCGTCAATAATCAGGAACTTGCCTCGCGGCTCGCTCAGGTTGCCCATGGCGGCGAACGATCCCACGCGTTCAAACCCCAACACTTCGTCGGTGAAGAGCAGGATCGTGCCCGGTATCAGTGGCTGACTAACGGCAGTTTCATAGAAGTTGACAATTTGACGTACCTTCTGCCGATTCAGGAGCCGCTGGAAGGCTTTTTCACTTTTCTCGATTCCGGTGATGAAGGCAGCCACCTCGTCGTCACCAGGATCTTCGGCCTCGATCCGTTCTCCCTCGTAATAGTAGCGGCTGGTAAACCGCACCCGGTCGAGCAGGTCGGCTGCCTTGTATGCGATAAAGTAGAAGGCCCCTTCCTTTTGCCGTATCTGCGTTGCCAGCATGATTGTTGAGCCTCCTTGGGAATTTGGTTCCTTGCTTGCCTCAAAATCGGGCAACGATTACTGCGTCTTCCATATCAGGAAATTCTCTTCGTCCCGGCGGGGGACTCTCTGCTTTGGTTTCATCCCCTCTAAGTATTAAGAGGCCAGCCCCCTGCCAGTATCGAACCCATCCCTTGAGATCGCTTTCCCAAGTCAGAGGCTCAGAAAGCGCCGCAGACCACAGGTCGTCATAACGGATACGTCTTCCTTCTCGAAGCATGTCCAGAGCGATCTTCTTGGACCTCGCAAGGTAGCGTTCGCGAAGAGACTCATAGTAACTCGAATCACGCATGACTTCGCTGTCGAACAGATCTGGCTGTCGTGTGGTTTCTAATCGCTTCCTCTGTTGAGCTTTGGCACGAGCTGATTCCATGACCTGCATCGCCCGTTTTTCCACGTCCTTGAAAACTTCAATACCTTTCGCATTCCTAGTTGCGTAAATCAGGTGAAAGTGTGTTCGGTCTATTTCTGGATGAAGTACGATGGCTTTTGCAATGAAGTGGTAGTGACCGGCTTTTCCAACACTCTCGGAGTATTCGAGAATCGCCGCGTCTTCGCGATCTTGATGAGCTAGGCCTTGAATCCGTTCTCTAAACGTCGTTGATCCGAAGAGTCTCTCAAAACTCTCCTGAGTCTCGGACTGGGGAGATTCGATGAAACGGCGAATGTGACCTGTCATGAAGTTAATCAGTACTTCACCGGGATCAACGCTCAGCAGGGGAGCAATCACATTCAAATCAAAACCAGTCCAACCGGTGGGATCAATGAAGATGAACGGGAATGAAGTCCGCCCACCCCGCTTTACGAACGTCAGGATCTCCCCAACGCACGCGGTCAATTCTGAGTTCTTCGTTTTGACCTCAGCGTCACCTATGCCATCAGCAAACGCCTTGAGTTTTCGGTAAGCTCTAGGTTCCTTTTCCAGAAAAAAACAACGAAGGTCTAAGGTTTTGCCCTTGGTTTTGTGGGTGTCGCGGGCCTTACGAAGCTCGGTAAGGGCAATAAAGAAGGAACTGTCCTCGAAGTTTTCAGATTTAGCATTCCACGGACCCGAGAAACAGTCCACGTAGGTGATCGTCTGCCAGCGAGAGCCAATGATCAGGGCGAAGCGCTCAAGGTACTTCTGAAGGATAAAATGCTTCACCAGGGTCTGTTCGCGACCGGCGTACAAATCCCCCTGGCTCATCCCGCGGCCTCCGAGGAATACTGGGCCATGATCTCCCGGAGAGCGGCTAGTCGACTAGCCTGTTGAACTTCAACTGAGGGCGTGCATGTTGGAAATCCATCGTAGGTTCTCCCGTCGAGGATGCGCCCGTTCTGCTTCTTTCGGACACCTCCCCACTGTTTGAAGAAGAACGGAACACCCGCTTTTCGGCACTGAGCGCGAATGTCGCGCACCCAAGCGGGGCTCATGGGTCTAGCTCCGGCGCCACTCTCTCCTCCCACAATGACCCAGCCGATTCCTTTCAGGTTCAGCGGTCCCAGATGCTCCAGCAGAGGCTCAATCGAAAGAAATCGGACCTTAGCCGGAGCCGATCGCAAATGATTGATGCGGGGCACACCATGCTTTACGTTCTCCACACTCACTCCCCACCAGATGTGTGGTTGCCGTGTCGCAAAGTGGAGTTTGGTTTTCAGCAACTCTGCCATACGCTTCGAACGTTTGGTCAGAACCTGAAATGTATGCCAGTGAGCTGCCACCATGACTCGACTAACGGAGACGATGTAGTCGTCGGGAATCTCGTCGTGGAATAAGTCACTCATTGAGTTCACGAAGATAATCTTTGGTGCTCTCCACTTCAGAGGCTCGGCTAGCTTCTCAGGAACCATCCTGAGGTCGAATCCCTGTTCAAAGGGATGTCCGGGCACGCCACGAAACCGCTCCGAAAAAGTCTCAGCGTAGCAGTGAGTGCAGCCCGCACTAATCTTGGTGCAGCCCCGAACAGGGTTCCAAGTTGCGTCAGTCCACTCAATCTTACTGTTTGCGCTCATCTGGCTGACTCCTCGAATCTGTTTTGCCCGTCAGAAGTTTTTATTCGCTTTTTGTTCGTCTAAGCATAGCACAGAACCCTTTTCCTGGGACTCCGAATGTTGCTTTTTGATTGTGAGTGAGTATGTCGGTTCAGAGGTTGCTGCCAGGCATGGCCCGTGGTTGATTGTGAGGGAGACGGCTTTGCATAGGAACTGGAACCAGACTCCATGGATAGAGAACGGTTCGGAGGTGTTATATGGCGAATCCGGCCCCAGCTCATCCTGTGGCAGCGCTCGTCACTTCCACTCGTAGGTTCTTCCAATCGTGTTGCCGTTTTCGTCGGTTTCGTGCTCGAAAATACCAGCGATGCCATTCAAACGCCGCAGTCTTTCCGACGACGACTGATAGTAAACCGCTCCGCGCCAGCTTACGGCAGAGCCACGGCCCGTGGGTCTTCCCACGCCGTTTCCTTTCCACGTCACGGTCTCGCCGTCCTTCGTCGTTGTGACGCCCTGGCCTTCGCCGTAAAGAAGACCGTCGGGCCGCGTCAGCGCAGAGTAGGTCCCAATCCCTGTCGCTGCGATGCCAAGAATCTCTCCGGCCGACTGGAACGAGACTTCGACTCTCGGAGCCTGGCCCTCGGCTCCTGGAAGCACTCGCATGGCAGTGATGTTGCCGCGTTCTTCGCCAATCTGTTCACCCAGGCTGGCCGGTGTCTTGAGCTCCACCAGTGTTGCTTCCAGACGTGCGCCCCCCAGGTTTTCGGGAAGATGATCACCAGCCTCGACCCAGACAACATCGCCGACGCTCGCTTTTAAGTCCTCCGATCGGCCATCCGGAAAAGTGAAACGGATCTGGGCGTCGGTGGTCAGCAAGGCCAGTGATGCCGGGTGACCATGCATCACCGACCGCTCGCCCGGGCCATAGCTGATGCGCAGGACCCGAACTTTCTCGTTTTCCAGAGCCACTTGATAGTGGTTTGAGTCCACTTGGGTTGGGTCTGCGCCGGGAATCGGCTGCATTCTCGATTGTGCTTGTGACATGGCAGGTACCTCCTGTCGCGTTTTCCTTACGTTGGGTATGGGTTCAGAGAAGGGATTCGACTATACTCCCCGGCCTGCAGGGAAGCAATCCTGGCCTGCTGAAGCGAAAGAAACCAAGGAGTGAGGCACGCAATCTCGACTGTCGAAGGTAGAATTCCTGCGCAGTTCTCTTTCTGTTTGACCCCCCAGCTGCCCGGGAATACGATTTGTGACCTGCACTTTCTGACTAATGACCAAGGTCCAGCAAGAAATCGAAGAGAGCTTTCCCGCGAGGCCAACCGGGATCAAGGCGCAGCGATGAAAAACCCTGGCACCGCGGCTGTCTTGAGCTTTTTCATTCCGGGAGTAGGGCAAATCTACAACGGTAAGTTCTTGCGGGCCGTCTTCTGGCTCATCATTACACCGGGTTTCTGGATCGGTAGTGGCGGAACTCTGGGATGGATCTGCCATATCATCTCTGCCTACACCGCCTATTCCTACGCAAAAGGTCAGCCGACAGAGTCGCAGTAACCATTTGGAGTTGCCCGGTGGTGGCCTCCATGGCGATTCCAATCAGGAGAATTCGAACAACCTTAGAGCGGCAGCTAGATAGCGAGTCGTTTCGATGTACCCCTTGAACCCCAGCCTCCAGCCTTGTGCTATTCTCGCGACACGCGGAGGTCACAAATGTTGAATGCAGCGATCATGATGGCAGCGCTAGGTGCATCCAGTATCGCTAGCGCGCAGGTCCCTGCGAAGGTTGATTTCGGCCGCGACATCCAGCCGTTGCTTCGAGAGCACTGTGTGGAATGCCACGGACCCGCCCAGCAAATGAAAGGGCTGAGACTGGACCGCCGTCGGGATGCACTGCCGAACCGCGTCGGGGCAAACGGCGCCCGGATTGTTCCGGGCGATAGCGCACGCAGCATGCTGGTCAAGCGGCTTACCGGCACTGAAGCCGGCACGCAGATGCCTCCAGCGGGTCCGCTTTCGGAGTCGAAGATCCAGTTGATTCAGGCGTGGATCGATCAGGGTGCGGAATGGCCCGATGAACTCTCCGGAGACCGGAGTTCTACGCCGCCAGACCCAGCCGTGGAAAGAATGCGAACGGCTCTGCGGGAAGGAAAGTCAGCCGACTTCGGACGTTTACTCAAGGCGAATCCAAAGTCCGTGAAAGGTATGGGGCACGAAGGATGGACGCCGCTGATGTACGCGGCGCTGTACGGCACGGTCGAAAGCTGCAAGCTGCTTCTGAACGAGGGAGCCGCTGTCAATGCGAGGAACACGGCAGGCGCTACGGCGCTGATGTATGCAGTGGATGACGTCGCTAAGACCAAACTCCTGCTGGAGCGGGGAGCAGATCCAAATCTGCGCTCGGGGGAAGGGCGCACAGCGTTGATGATCGCGGTGGCGAACTCGGGATCTTTTCCGATCGTGAAGCTGCTGCTGGAAAGAGGCGCCGATGCCAAAGTAACGCTTCCTGACGGGCGAGGTGCCTTGGCGCTGGCGGTGAACTCATCGGACCCGCGGGTTCTGCAACTTCTGCTGGACCGCGGAGTCACTTCGCGTCTCCCGCTTTCATATGCGCTGTCGAGCCGTTGCCAGGAATGTTTTGAGCTGATGCTCGCGCATGCTGAGCCGCGAGACCTCAATGCGGCCGTGCGTGGCGCCACCATCACCGGCAACCTGCAGGTCCTCGACAAGCTTCTCGAGCGAGGGGCGCAGGCGCCACGCGAAATATTGTGGGCGGCAGCCCTGTCTCCGGCGCCGATCCCAGCCGACACGATCCGCACTTTTCTGAAGCGTGGGGCCGATCCGAGCGTGAAGACCTCCTTCGGACTGACGCCTCACGAGTTCGCCAGGCGCCAGGGGAATCATGCACTGGTCAAGGTTCTACTGGATGAAGGCGTTCGCGACGAGAGCACACCATCAGTGAATCCAACGCCAAAGCCCGCTGGCTCGGCTCGCCAAGCCGTCGAGAGGGCGATTCCGCCGTTGCAGCGGTGCGATGTTGCATTTCTGGAACGGGCCGGCTGCGTGTCCTGCCACAACAATTCGCTTACCGCCATGACTGTGGCTGAGGCGCGTTCACTCGGTTTTCGCGTGAACGAGGAGATTGCCTCGAAGCAGCTGAAGAAGATCGCTTCGTTCCTGCAAGACAACAGCGAGCGAGGGCTCGAAAACGAAGGCATTCCCGGTGGCAACGACACGGTGAGTTACATTCTTCTCGGGATGGCAGCCGAGAAGTATCCGAGCAATACCATTACGGATGTCTGGGCGCGGTATTCCAGGAACACTCAATCTCCGGATGGCCGGTTCAGGTGCATCTCGGTGCGGCCACCGCTGGAGGCAAGCGATTTTCAGGTGACAGCCGCAACGATCCGATCGTTACTTGCTTATGCACCCCAGAGCCACCAATTGGAGTATCGAAAAGCGGTGGAACGAGCCGTTCGTTGGCTGGAGAGGGCTGCACCTGCCACCACGGAGGATCATGTTTTCCAGATTCTGGGACTAAAGTGGGGTAGCGGGAGTCGCGAGATAATCCGAAAGACAGCCTCACAACTGAGCAAGCTGCAGCGCTCCGATGGCGGGTGGGGACAAGTTCCCGCGCTGGCCTCCGATGCCTATGCCACCGGCCAGGTGCTGGTCGCGTTGCGGGAATCCGGAAGCATTACACCCCGTGACGCACAGTATCAGCGCGGAGTGCGATACCTTATCGAGTCACAGATGGAAGACGGGTCCTGGCTGGTAAAGACACGGGCACCATCGTTCCAGCCCTACTTCGACAGTGATTTTCCGCATGACTACGATCAATTCATTTCGGCGGCCGCAACGAACTGGGCGGTGAGAGCGCTGTTACCTGCAGCAGCGGCCGAGCGCCCGTAGCTCAACGTTTCGTATCTACTTCAACCCCAACTTTTTTCCGGCAGCGAGAAGCGCGATCGATTCGCGAATGCGTTTCTCTCTCGTCTCCTCTCGTTTGGCCATATGAATCCAAACCACGAAGTTACGGCGCTGGGTTGGAGGCAACTCCTGAAAAAATAGCCATGCTGCCCGGTTTGTCTTGAACGCTTTGGCTATGTAGGCCGGCAAGATCGGGATCGTCGGCCGTGGCGCGTAGGTGTTTTCCATGGGCGCCGCTGCGAGGCCAGCCGACGTCAGCCGACCGGCTGCCCTAAGATCCATCCAGCGCTTCCGATTAATGTCCGACCACTTGCTTGTAGGCCGCCGTGGGGTAAATTTGCGTGCGTACCGATTTTCATCAAGACGCTTGATCAGACTGTCGACCCATCCGAAGCACAGCGCCTCGCGAACTGCCTCCTCGTAGGGGATCGATTTCAATCCGGTATGGTCCTTATTAAAAACCAGCCACACTCCTGGGGTCGACGCATGATGCTTACCCAGCCACGATCGCCATTCTTGGCGGTTGGGAACCTCGAGCATCATGAGTTTTGTTGTCATGCGGCGGCCCTCCGTTTGAGGAAAAGCACTGTGAAGATTCCGAGTGTTTGAAAGAGACAAACAAGGCGAAGCCTTAAGGGGTTGCCATTGTCGATTCGAAAGAGGAACGGACACCCCCAAGGCGGCTTGCCCTTTTCCTGACGGCGGATGATAATGCGTCTCAAAACCAAGCAGAATTATTTCTTTCAGGGGGTAGGGCTGATGCTCCATCGTCACCACGAAACCTTCTCGGCGAAGCGGACCTGCCCGTGGCTGTTGGTTATTCTGACGTTGTCCGCACTGTTTGCTGCCAGCATGCGCGCTCAAGTGCGCAGTGCGGCAGAGCAGCCGGGTCCGCCATTGCCGGAAGGCCCCGGCAGGGATGTTGCTCACAAGGTTTGCGGAGCGACCTGCCACGGCACGGACGTCATCCTAGGTAAAGGGCGAACGCGCGACCAGTGGACGGCCGTGGTCAATGCGATGGTCGCGCGTGGCGCCAAGGCCAGCGATGCCGAGTTCGTGCAGATCACTGAGTACCTCAGCTCGCATTTCGGGCCGAACAGAGTCATTACCGGTATTTCCACGCGCGGCAGCGGACCCGGCGGTGGCACGCCCCGGGCGGCCGGGCGTGGACCCGGCCCATTGGGATCCGGCGCGGCGGATTCCCATGTAGTCGATGATGCGGGCGCCGAGCGCGGCAAGTCCGTCTACATAGCCCAGTGTATTACCTGCCATGGCGTCAAGGCACGCGGCGGAGATTCCAGCCTGCCCCGGAATCAGCAGGGGGCCAATCTGATCCGCTCCCTAGTTGTTTTGCGCGATCGCTATGGAAGCCTCATCGGCCCGTTTCTCGCAAAAGGCCATCCCCTGCAGAGCGGGCGACCCGCGTCGAGTCTGAAGCCCGAACAAGTGGCAGACCTCGCCCATTTCCTGCACCAGAAGGTTTACAACACCCTGCGCACCGGCTCGGAACTGCAGATCCAAAACGTGCTCACCGGCGATCCAAAGGCAGGCGAGGCCTACTTCAACGGCGCCGGCAAATGCAACACCTGCCATTCGCCCACCGGCGATCTGAACGGCATCGGCCGCAAGTACGATCCTCCGACCCTTCAGTCAAAGTTCCTCTTTCCGCGCTCTGTGGGCTTTGGCCGGCGCGGCGCGGCGCCAGTCACCACGAAGCCCGTCACAGTGACGGTTACGCAATCCAATGGAGAGGTGGTTGAAGGAGTCCTCCACACGCTGGATGACTTCAACGTCGCGCTTCGTGATGCGCAAGGCAATTACCGCTCGTTTAAGATCACACCTGAAATGAAGATTGTGAAACACGATCCGTACGCGACACACATCGCTCTGCTCGATCAATATACCGACAAAGACATGCACGACATCGTTGCTTTTCTGGAGAGCCTGAAATGATCAAGGTACGCACTTCGGGAAAGATAGTTCTCGCTTCAGCACTGCTGGTCGCCGCCACTCTCGAGAGCCAGTCTTTGAAGCCTTCCAAGCTGGTGGAGCTGCCAACAGACACGTGGCCCATGTACAACGGCGACTACTCGGGGCGTCGTTTCAGCACGCTGAACAAGATTAGTGATGCCAATATCCGTTCACTCAGCCTGGCCTGGATCTATCGCGCGACCGCGGGCGGAGGCGGCTTTGGCGGATCGATTAAAGCAACGCCTTTGCTGATCGATGGTGTCCTGTACTTCACGCTTCCGGACCATGCGTGGGCCATCGATGCGCGGACGGGCCGGGAAGTGTGGCACTTCGCTTGGGAATCCAAAGGAGGAATTCATATTGGCAGTCGCGGGGCTGCAGCCTATGGCGACTGGCTTTACTTCGAGACTCCCGACTGCAATCTTGTGTCGCTGAATCTGAAAGACGGCAAGAAACGATGGCAAACCCCGATCTGCGATCTGGACCAGATGTACTTCGGCTCAGTCGCGCCGCTAGTGATTAAGAACCACGTGATCGCCGGTGTCAGCGGAGACGACCTCGACGTACCTGGCTATATTGAATCGCATGATCCAGAAACCGGCGCCCTGCAATGGCGCTGGTATACGCACCCGCAGCCCGGCGATCCCGAAGCCAAGACCTGGCCCAGCGTCGAGGCGATGCTGCACGGCGGCGGCATGACCTGGGGCTCGTATACTTACGATCCGGAGTTGAATCTGCTTTACTTCGGAACGGGTAACCCGCAACCGGTCATCTCCGGAAAAGGCCGCGAGGGAGACAACCTTTACACCGAGTGCATCATTGCCCTGAATCCCGACACCGGCAAACTGGTTTGGTATTTTCAGGCCTCCCCACACGATACGCACGATTGGGACGCGAATGAAGCTCCTGTTCTCATCGACGGCGAGATCAACGGACAGCAGCGGAAGCTCGTCGCCCAAGCGAGCCGCAATGGCTACTTCTTTGTGCTTGACCGGGTCACTGGCAAAAACATTATTACGACCCCTTTCGCAAAAGCGAACTGGGCTAAGGGGCTGGACAAGAAAGGACAGCCGATCCCGGATCCGGCCAAGATGCCGCAACTGGATGGTGCTCTGGTTTCACCGAACCAGGCTGGCGCCGCGAACTGGCCGCCTCCGAGTTTCAGCCCGGCCACTGGGTTGTTCTATGTAAACGCCACCGATGCCTACAGTGTCTACTACATCTACGACCCCGACCCAAAACCGGAAGGCTGGGCCGGAAATGATCGTGGCGGCTGGTCGCAGTCGTCGCTTCGTGCGATCGACTACAAAACGGGGAAAATCAAATGGAGCCACACATGGGAAGGCACGGGCGGGCCGCGGTCAGGTGTACTCTCCACCGCCGGCAATCTGGTTTTCGCGGGCGACCCTTCGAACAACCTCGTCGCGGTCAACGCAACGACAGGCCAACCCCTCTGGCACGCCAACCTCGGTGCGGGACTGAGCAACGCGCCCATCACCTATGAACTCGACGGCACGCAATACCTGGTGGTCGGTGCAGGGGATACGCTGTTTGGATTTGCTCTGCTGACGAAGTGATTCTGCGGAATCATCAAAAGGTGATCGCCACCTTGCTTGCCGACCTTCCAAATCGTGACCGGCACAGGTGCTGCTCACTTCCGGCGTGGCCTGCTATCTTCCCGCCCGCCGCGCCGCACGATTAGACCCGATGGTTGCGCTTCGGCATGAGTAGCGGGCAGAAAGACATGCGTGGGATTTCGTTTGAAGACGCTCCGCTGGTTGCTCGACCGCTCGAACTGGCGTGGTTCAAGGGGCCGTGGAGTGAGAAACTCATCTCAATTCTGATTTCTTCATCGTCGCCAAGCCGATCCCCGTCGAGCCGAATGAGTCACCGACATAGAACATCCACAGTTCGTCGCCTTGCTCAATGACATTTGCATAGGACTGATGGTGTGAATCAAAGCCACCGGGCGTGAGAGGCATGATCTCTTCGTCGGCAAAGCGTTTCCAGCGAGGCCATCCCTGGAGCGTGCGTAATTGAGGCGATAGCCCCCTCCATTCTCCATCGTGAAAACACTCAGCCACATGTGATAGGCGCCATTGATCCGATTGACGGCTGGTTTGGATACCACGGCTTCGAAGGATTTGACAGCATCCAGCCGCGGAGAGAGGACTGGCTTTCTGGTCTTGACCCAATCGATTCCATCCCGCGAAAGGGCGTGGCCGATGTGTACTATGGCGCGTTTGAATCCAGGACGAATCCAGTCCAGGATGGCAAAGCGCTCGCCAGCCGTGTACCACATCTGGTAGGTCTGCAGACCAGTTTGCAAAACTGCCACCGAACCGGTCACACCCACATCGTGCTCTCCGGGTGTTCCGAGAGGCAAAAGGGTTTCCTTCACCACCATCCAATGGATGCCTTCATCTTTGCTGATAGCCAACCCCGTGCGGTTCGAGAGTTCATCGGACGGCGCCCAGGATCCCCAGGCGACGTAGTACATGAGCCATGTGCCGTCGTCTTTCCGAATCACATAGGGAAAACTGGGACCCTTGTCGTTGATATTTCCGGTCGGTGAGGGTCCTAGTACAGGCTGTTCGCTTACAAGCTTCCATTCGAAGGGATTTTTCAGAGAGGCTTCTGCAGCGAAGATGTATTGGTAGCCTTGACCGGTGGTCCAAAAGTACATCCGCAAACGGCCGTTCTTCAATTGCACAACCGAAGGTGCCGAGACACGGCCCTGAGATTGAGGCCCTGCAAACCCAGGAGCCATGATTCGACCCTTCTTGGTCCAGCGCTGGAGGGGCTTTTTCCTCGTGACTTGGGTCTCGAGGCTCTGGACTGCCAGAACAGCCAGCAGACCGAAGGCGAGGAACGCGGGTCCCTTGTTCATTGAAAGCTTCTCCGCGTTGCTTTGTACATGACTCCTGCGATCTGTTCTTCCCTGAAGGGGCTCACCGCGAGTTCCGCTCATACAGTCTACGGGAAACAGCTCTTCTGTGCCGGACCCATTTGCGAGGTGCGGGCCAGAGACATATTGAGGGATTCTGACGTAGTGTGCTTGCGCTATACTCCCCTCGCGATACTCGCGAGAGCTCAACCATTCACCGAGTGTATTGATGATCTCCAATACTCAACAGTAGAGGATCCTGCATCTATGCATTGGCTATATCTGACCACTAGTGTCCAACTATAAGTGGAATAAGTTCAGTTGGTTGCTCATAGGGCACTCAGCAGGTAGAGGCTGAATCTCTGAAAGCACCTGTAAAATCAGCCTTCTTTCGAACAAAGTCAGGCT
>Ga0187893_10005133_pt1 | contig 23874 bp, 18 predicted proteins | sample MA1701074metaG_FD_139574 | JGI IMG/M metagenome (GOLD analysis project Ga0187893, IMG submission 139574) | White microbial mat communities from a basaltic lava cave in the Kipuka Kanohina Cave System on the Island of Hawaii, USA - MA170107-4 metaG ...
CTGAAGCTGCCTAAACGAAACGTTGCTTGTCGCCGAGACGCTGTGCCGAGCTTACTTCGATTCGGCGGCTCCTTCTACCGACACATCGCAGCTGCCGAACTTAAGTCCGACAGGCTGCTAGCGTCTGAGTAAACTGCCACCGAACCCACAGAATGCTGGTCATGCAAATCCGGAGAGCTCAATTGCACCGCCATCGAATAAGTCCCGGTTGATTTGGGTGACACATCCACACCGAAGATGCCGGGCCGGCTGGGGGCATCGGTTGTAAACATCTCCGTGGCTCCTCCACCACCGACTAGTTGAACTACCACCTGGCCCTTTGCGACCGGCTTGAAGGTCCGCAGGTCTGTGAAATGAACTGCAAACCGCGCTTTCTCACCCGCGACCAACGGCGGATGCTCCATGAACAGCTCCGTTTTGTCTGTCCAATGCGTTACGGAAACCGGTTTGGGGTCTTGCGAGGTTCCGGCTGGCGGCGCCACCTTTCTGCAGCCTAGAACCACACAGAAGAAGGCGAAAGAGAGGACGATTCTTTTCACGGAAATACCTCCTCTCCCACAGCACGTTCCAGTTCGATTTCGGCCTGTCGGGCCACAGCAACGAGATCTAACGCCCGCAGGTCGGAACTCAACTTGACTCGAAAGGCATCCAGCAACTCCAGGATTCTGTGTTCTCCTTCCTGGTAGGCAATTCTGGCGACTCGGGTCAACTCGATGTTCTTTTCTCCGACTTGCCGCCTGTACTCCTGAGCCATTCGGCGTCGTTGCTCGGTGGCCTCGTACGCAGCTTTGACTTCGCTGGCAATCTGTTGCTGGAGTGCCTGTTTTTCGGCCTGGGTGCGCGTGAAGTTGGCGTTGGCCACGGATGCTTCTCTCCGGCTGCGATTAAAAAATGGCAAGGGGAGACTCACTGAAAAGATGTGTCCCGTGTCCGTCAAGGGGGCAGTAGCAACCCGCTTAATCCCAGCGCTGACTACAGGCTCAGGAATCCGAAGCCGCTCGGCCGCGCGTCGTTCCCAAGCAAGCTGTTGCAGTTGCTGTTCCTGGGCTTTGTAGTCTCCTCGAACTTCGAGGGCGCGAGAAACCAAGGTCACCAGGTCTGGCAAAGCCCTGTCAGTGTCGAGTTGCCCTTGTGCCGCGATCGTGTGAGACTCCGTCCCAGGAGCGAGGAAAGAGGCCACCTGCGTCTGGGAGCGAACCATCAGTGCTTTGGCGGAGATCAAGTCTGCCTGAACCTCTGCCAGCTCTCGTTCAGCACGCAGCCGGTCAAACGCAGAACCCTCTCCCTCTCGCTCACGATCACGAAGAACACGCACCAGTTCCTGAAGTTCGATCAGACTTTTCTGGATGGCCGCTTCACGATGCTGTGCATGCAGCAGTTCGACAAACGCCAAGCGCAACTCGCTGTGTAGCTGATGCAGGGCATAGTTCGACTGCTCTTTCTGAGCATTCAGGGCCGCATCTCCAGCCTGGCGCAGCAACCCCAGCCGGCCACTCAGCGGGACCTGCTGTTCGATCACCAGATAATCCTCTTTGGACCCTGCAGCATCTTCGCGGCTATAGGAGACCACTGGTAGCGGTGGCAAGGTTCGGAGATTCATTTCAGCCTGAACAGAACCGGAACGTGCACCCAGCGCGCGGGCACGTTGGTTCTCCTCGTTGAACCGCCTACTAAGATCCTTCTCCGTGAGGGCCTGCGCGGATGCGACCGGGCACCACAAAAGGACGACGGCCCAAACGACACACAGACATGTGCGACAAGACATGGCTATTCCTCGTTGTTGAAGTCGGACGGATTTCTGGAGACAGCACGCGCAAGGCGTGCGAAAGGCAGGCTAGACGGGAGGGGAACGCGGGATGGAGGAATGAACGAAAGGAGGATCGTGAGCGCGCGGAGGGGGCTCACTGACTTTCGCAATCGAGCAGATCCCGTGGGATACTAATGCTCTTTCCTCAATCAGAATTGGCAGGGGTGGAGAGGTCTCAGGCCTGGGATGGAAGAAGCTCAGTGTTTGTGCTTTAGCAGAGGCCCTGCCAGGAGCAATCTCGGGCTCGTGATCATGATGATCCGAAGACGGTTCCATCTCGACATGGGTGTGGAAGGCCAGGGCCAGACCCTCGTGTCCAGGCTCATCCGCGTGGTGGTCGTGCCCAGCATGCAGATGGATAAATGGGTCCCGAGTAAGTGACAGGACCAAGGTCAGTATGACGCAATGGATCGCGGCTAGGCGCATCGAATTTCATTCTAGGGGAGCGTCTGTGGGCCTGTCAATAAACGTGATCGATAAGAATCGTCATCTCTCTCCGAAACCGAGGGAAGACGATCTCAGAGCTTCATGCTTCCGCCCTCCTTCCGCTTTTGCCAAATCATCGACAAGTTGGCGGACTCTTTTCTTGATCTGATCCCGTGCGAGCTGGTAGTTCTGGCTCGGAGACGAAATATCTTCCCAGTCGGTGACCTTCCGGGCGGCGTTCATTCCTGCAGGCAACAGACAACCCAAGGTAACGATTCGAGATGCTCCATCGATGTCCTTCTGGGTAATGAGAATTGGCTTCCATCCGCTGGTGTCTAAACCGTCTTGCTCGAGTCCCTTTTTTGCTACTGGGTTGAGAGCAGCATCGGGGTTAACTCCGCGGAAGACCGCTCTGTGGGGCAGGCCGCGTTCCTTGGCAAGCTTGTCAAAGTAGGCAGCAGCAATCACACTCTTGGCAGCGCCGTGCTCACAGACGAACAGGACCGTGGGCGCCGCTTTCTTCTCTTTGCCCACTTGCCCGAAACAGGGCGCCAAAAACACTCCAGCGGCAATGAGAACGGGGAATCCAAGCGATGAGAATGATTGTCTATTGGCTTTCATATTCATTTCTCCTGTCTTTGGGAGTTCTTCAACTCTACAAAGCCACCATGAGAAATTGATGAGAGGAGCATTAAATCTTTCTCATGATCGCCCGCTGAAGGCGGCGACTTGATGATGAGATTTTTCTAATCCCGGTCTCATGGATTTCTCATAATCGAGGAGTAGAGTGAACTATGCGAATCCTGGTGATAGAAGACGACAGACGGGTGGCCAGCTTTATCCGGAAAGGGCTCTCCGCAGACAAGTTCCTCGTCGATGTGGCCAGCGATGGTCAAGCAGGCTTACACCTCGCTGAGTCAAAGGAATACAACTTGATCATCCTCGACTTGATGCTCCCGCGCATGACAGGACAGGAGGTTCTAGCTGCTCTGCGAAAAACCAACCGAGCTGTTCCGGTTCTGGTTCTGACAGCTCGTGGAGCCGTGCGGGACAAGGTGGAACTGTTCCAGAAGGGATGCGACGACTACCTGACCAAACCGTTTGCGTTCGCTGAGCTGCAAGCTCGGGTCAAAGCGTTATTGCGGCGCGGCAAGACGGAAACACAAGACACATTGCACGTAGCAGATCTTCGTGTTGACTTTAATAAACGACAGGTGATTCGAGGCGGCAGGAAGATCGAACTGACTCTGAAGGAGTTCGCGCTTTTGGAATATCTCATTCGAAACGCAGGGCAGGTGCTCTCGCGTTCCATGATCGTCGATCACGTTTGGGATCAGAGTTTCGACAGTTTTACCAATGTGGTTGATGTGTACATCCGCTATCTCCGTAACAAGATCGACCAAGGCTTCGAGCCCAAGCTCATCCATACGGTACGGGGCGTTGGCTACGTGCTCAACGCTGAGGGGGCGCCATGAATCTCCGCTCGATCCGATTCCGACTGGCGGCTTACCAGGTCTGCCTGCTTGCTGGGGTGCTCTTGGCTTTCTCTTTGGCGGCCTTTTGGGGACTCCAGCGGCACTTGACTCATCTGGTCGAGGCCCAATCTGCGAATCTCACTCGGCAGGTCGCCGAATCCCTTTTGGCGAACGTGCACATTTCTGGAGTCGACTATCTCCGCGACGAGGTTCAAGAACACTACGATCCCGAAACAAACAACCTCTTTGTTCGAATCATGCAGCAAAACGGAACCGTCATCTACGAATCTGGAGGACCGCAAGACCGAAGCTTCTCTCCTCCCCCACCAGGCTTCATTCCCAACCTCACAGAGCCCCGTGTCGAAATCGATACCCGCAATCAGCGGTTGGTTTTTATTCGTCCTCATACTCTGCCGCAAGGCGAGGCTTACCAAATCCAGATGGCTGCGTCGCTGCGGCCGGTACAAACCAGCCTTCAGGGACTGAGGCAGATCGAGGGTTTCTTGTTTCCCTTTGCCCTCCTCATTTCGGCAATCGGGAGTGCCCTATTGATCAATCGATCGCTCAATCCCGTTCGCCAGGTCATTGCAACCGCTCGGAAAATCAATTCCGGCAGTCTGCGCCAGCGGTTATTGGAAACCTCGAGTGGAGACGAAATTCAGGAACTCAGCCGAACCCTGAATCAAATGCTAGATCGGCTGGAGCGTTCGTTTAAGCAGATGATCCAGTTCACGGCAGATGCCTCGCACGAGCTGCGCACGCCGTTAACCGTAATACGGGGGAACCTGGAACTGATCTTGCGCAATAAGTCTGCCATGGACAACGGCTCGCGAACGTCAGAGGTCCGGGAAACGCTCGCTCAGACCCTCGAAGAGGCCGAACGACTTTCCAAAACGGTCAGCCAGCTGATGGAGCTGACTCAATTGGATTCGGGAGAGATCCGACTTGAGCACGAAGTCTTCGATCTGACGGAGTTGGTTGCCACAACAGCGGAGCAAATGAAGCTGCTAGCAGAGGACAAGCAAATCCAGCTTGAAGGGCAATTGAGTCCGGAGGTCAAGGTTCAGGGAGACCGGTATCGTCTGAAGCAAGTGTTGCTGAACCTGATCGACAATGCGATCAAGTACTGTCCTGAGGGCTCACGGATTCACATCCGGTTGGCGCTGGCTGATGCCCGTTGCATGCTCGAAGTGAAGGACAATGGGCCGGGCATTCCCGAAGGCGAGATTCAAAGGCTTTTCGATCGCTTTTATCGGATCGACAAAGCACGCTCGCGAGAAATTGGCGGAAGCGGGCTCGGTCTTTCCATTTGCAAATCCATATGCGAAGCACACGGCGGAACGATCGAAGCCGAGAGTGACTTTGGTCTCGGCAGCACCTTCCGGGTCATCCTGCCTGCCGTCAAAACCTTCACGCTGGTTGGAAAGGAAACACAATGAAAACTCGATTTGTTATCTCCGCGTACCCAGTAACCCTTCTGGCGACGATGGTCGCAGCGCTTGCCTTGGGGAAAGCGAAAACTTGGAATTTCGACAAGGAAAAAGTCCAGGAACTGCCGTCTGGGTGGCTCTCGGAGCATACCGGTCAAGGCGCTAAAGGCAACTGGAAGGTCGTTGCAGATCCTTCGGCTCCATCGAGTCCAAATGTTCTGGCTCAGCTGTCGGACGATGCTACGAACTATCGCTTCCCGCTGGCCATTGTAGAGACTGCCAATTACCGGGACGTCACGCTTTCGGTCCGCTTCAAAGCAATCTCTGGAACCAGAGATCAGGGTGCGGGTTTGGTATGGCGATTTCGTGATGCCAACAACTACTACATCGTTCGTGCCAATGCCCTGGAAAGCAATGTCGTGCTGTACAAAGTTCAAGATGGCAAGCGCATTTCGCTTGCGCCCAAGGGAACTCCGGAAAAGACCTATGGCGTGAAAACCAAAGTACCGGGTAACGCCTGGAACACGCTGGGCGTTCAGGTCAAAGGGAGTCTGTTCACGGTCTTGTTCAACGATCAGAAATTGTTTGAGGTGGAAGACACCACCTTCGGTGAAGCGGGCAAGATCGGTCTGTGGACAAAGGCTGACTCAGTAATTTACTTCGATGACCTGAGAGCAAAGGGAGAGTGATCTGCTCCGCCGGGGTGAGGTGGCACGTCATCTATTTTTTGGATTGCAAATGGAAAGGAAGTCCTCATGAAGATAGGAACGCAACTGCTATTTACGCTTTGATAGGCCTGCTGCTTCTCACAAGGGCGAAGCTCAGATCACATGACTCACGAGCAGCCAAGCTACCTTTTCCTTCACTACTGGGCAAGAGGAGCGACTGCTGACTTGGCGAAGGCCGTGCGGTCTGCCCTGGACCAAACTAGGTACTAGTCATTTAGTGCAAAACTTGCCAGGAGGTCCCATGAAGTGGATCACTCGCGAGAAAGTCAAAGTCGACCGCGTCGCCTGTCCGTGGCTGATTCGGAGATTCATCGATCCTCAGCCGGAGTTCGTCTTCTTGGTTGCCAGCACGGATTGGTCGCAAGTCACTGACGGAATCGTCTATGACGTTCCTAATTGCGAACTTGGCCATCACGGCGAGGACGTTTCGTTTGACTCGCTTCTTAAAAAGTATCAGCTCAACGATCCAGCGCTCCACCTGCTTGCGGAGATTGTGCGCGCTGCCGACTCGCGCCCGTCAAACCCGCATCCCGCAGGCGAAGGCCTGCGCTGGATCGCTCATGGCTTCAGCGCGCTCGGGCTTAGCGATCATGAAATTCTGTCGCGAGAGTTCATCGTCTACGACGCGCTCTATGCCGAATGTCAGCGGAGAGTAGCCCCTGGAGTAGGACGGTGAACATCTGCAGCTACAGACTTGCTTCGAAATTTCTCCAGTCCTGGTGGCTTCGGCAGAGCGCAAGAAGTCAGCGAAGCGCCAAATCCATTGCGAGAACATTTCTCCACACCGCAGTTGCGGTTCTTGCCGCCTCTTTCCTCGTTAAGGGAGCCGTCTATTCCCAAACCGGGAAGGCCACTTACAGTATCGAGGGCAGACTGATTGATCCCTCCGATAGCGCCGTTCCCAAGGCAAGAGTCGTGCTTACTGGACCTGCGGGTGAACAAGTAGTCGAGACGGCCCTCGACGGCAACTTCCGATTCATCGCCATTGCTCCGGGTCGATACCATTTACAGACGGTGGTTCCAGGGTTTGTCGCGGTAGACAAGGAAGTAGAGGTACGAAACCGTGTCCTGACGCGGCGGCTAGTCATCCGGCTGGCTCTGGCAGCCATTAAGGAAGAGATTTCCGTTTCAGGGAACTCCAGCCTGATGACTTCGGAAATCGCCAACAATCGAAACACCATCTCAGTTGAGCAGGGGCTACTGGAAACTTTGCCAATCCTGAATACTGACTTTCTGACTGCGGTGTCGCGATTTCTCGATCCTTCCAATCCTGACAGTGGAGTCTCTCTTGTCGTTGACGGCATGGAGAGTCGCAACGTCGGTGTGACTGCCTCCGCCGTTCAAGAGATCAAGATCAACCAGAACCCCTATACGGCTGAATACCCCCGGTGGAGTCGGAGGCGCATCGAAGTGATTACAAAAAGCGCTACCGACCGCTACCACGGCACTTTCAACTTTCTCTTCCGCGATCAGTATCTGAATGCGCGTGATGCTTTTGCCGTGGAGCGCCCGCCGGAGCAGCGCCGGATCTTCGAAGGAAGCCTGTTTGGCCCCATTGGTTCCGGGAAAAAGGCTTCGTTCCTGTTGTCGGGACTACGCGAAAGCGAAGACCTACAGGCTGTCGTGTTTGCCCAAGGTCCCAATGGCCTCATTGCTGAGAACGCTCCGACCCCACAGCAGAACACCTTCTTTTCGGCCCGCCTGAGTCACCAGCCAAACGACCGCCATGCGATGTTTTGGCAGGTCAACTTTCAAGACCGCTGGCAGAACAACGTTGGAGTTGGCGGCACGGTGTTGCCGGAGGCTGGTGCGCAGAGCCGTTTTCGGGAGGATGAGTTCACGTTCAACTACAGGGCAACCCTCACGCCCCACTTGCTCAGTCAGTTTCGTATTCTGGTGGGACGGTACTGGGCGCCCACGAAGAGCAACCTGCATGAGCCTCGCGTCGTCGTGGTGGACGCAATCACGGCAGGTGGCGCTCAGGCGGACAACTTGCGCACGGAGCTGCATACGTCCCTTACCTGGCTGCTCACCCAAACCCTGGGAAGGCATACTTTGAAGTATGGAGTCAACGTGCCAGACTGGAGCCGCCGAGGATTGAGTGATCAGTCCAATCGCCTCGGGACGTATACTTTTGCTTCGATTCAGGACTATCAACTCGGCCGCCCGTTCTCTGGGGTCTTGCAGGCGGGAGACCCACGCACGATCTTCATCGAAAAGAACCTCGGTGCTTTCCTGCAGGATGAGTGGAGAGTCAAACCCAATCTGTCCTTGGCACTGGGCTTGCGTTATGACTGGCAGAACTACTTCGGAGATTCCAACAATTTCTCGCCCCGTCTGGCTCTTGCCTTCTCTCCTTCCCACAGGAAGAATTTCGTAATTCGTGGTGGGGCTGGAATGTTTTACGACCGCTCTGGCCCCGCTCCCATCTTCGACATTCTTCGTTACAACGGCGAGCAGCTTCGCCGCCACGTCATCAGCGATCCCCCGTTTCCTCCGCCAGACTGGAGCAACATCCTTGCGAGGCTTCCGTCAAGCGTGACCCGTCTGGGCACTGGCGCCGAACTGCCGGAAGTATTCCAGTTCAACCTGGGAATCGAGCGCCAGCTGTCCAAGAAGACGGTACTGGCCATCAATTATGTTGGAACGCGGGGCAGCCATCAGTTTCGCTCGCGCGACGGCAATGCGCCGCTGCCGCCAGAGTTCGCCCGCCGGCCCGATCCGCAAGTCAATGTGTTGAGATTCATTGAATCGGCCAGTCGCCTGGAAGGGAACGCTCTGGAAGTTACGATTACCGGGGATCTCGGTCCCAAGATCACCGGACTGGCACAGTATACTTTTGGGAAGACTCTCAACAATACCGGCGGGCTCAACTGGTTTCCCGCTGATAGCTTCAACCCGCGCGGCGAGTGGGGAAGAGCCGACACGGATCGACGTCAGCGGTTCAATTTGCTAGCGACAGGCAAGTTCCACCCATGGCTCAACTTTGGCGCCTCGATTTCTCTGCTGTCGCAAATTCCTTTCAACGTGACAACCGGGGATGACGGCAACCGAGACGGCTTGGCCAGCGATCGGCCGCCAGGTATCAACCGCAATACGGGCAAAGGACCAGGCGCGGCGACGATCGACCTGCGGTGGTTTCGTGAGTTACGCTTGAAACCTTCCGCCAAGGACAAAAGCCCTGTGCTCACGGTGGCTGCGGACGCGTTCAATGTGATGAATCGCGTTAACTATCAAAGCTACGTTGGCGCCGTCAGCTCCCCATTCTTCGGTCAGGCTACGGGTTCGCAGCCGGCAAGACGAATCCAACTCGGTCTTAGATTTCAGTTTTAGTGCTCCCTCCCTGCAGTCGAAATAACCGCAGAGACGCGGAGACGCAGAGAGAAACAGAGAAACGACGCCATTCCTGTGTTTTCACTTTCACCACGATAGGTGATAGAAGGAATAGCTACACGATGTTCAATTGCTGGAAACCAACCATCGTGAAGGAAGCTCTCTGCGCCCCAGCGTCTCTGCGGTGGGTTTTACGGCTGTTTCTAGGAAGGTAGCAAACGTGCCAAAGCAGGTAACCGTGGACTTTTGGGAGGCCTTTCGTTACTGGCTGAAGCTGGGGTTTATCAATTTTGGTGGACCCACCGGCCAGATCGCCATCATGCACAAAGCACTGGTTGAGGAGAAACGATGGATCTCAGAGGAGCGATTTCTGCATGCCTTGAACTACTGCATGTTGCTTCCCGGGCCTGAGGCCCAGCAGCTTGCCATCTACATTGGCTGGCTCTTGCACCGGACCGTTGGTGGGATCGTGGCAGGGGTATTCTTCGTGCTTCCATCCGTGTTTATCCTAATGGCCCTTAGCTGGATCTATGCTGTCCATGGGAATGTCAGCTGGGTGACCGCGTTCTTCTACGGATTGAAACCTGCCGTAGTCGCTATTGTGGCAGAGGCTGTTGTCCGGATTGGAAAAAAGACATTGAAGAGCGCAATGCTGATGGCCGTGGCGGCAGCCGCCTTCATTGCGATCTATGTCCTTGAGGTTCCATTTCCTCTGATTGTGCTTTGCTCAGGTTTTTTCGGATTTGTGGGAAGCCACATGCTTCCTGGGAGGTTCGCCTTCAGCAATGCCATGTCAAACTCTAAGAACGAGGAATTACCAGCGACGGCTGTTTCCGACGATGAACCTCCTCAAGAACACACCCTACCAACCTGGGGCCGGTTCTCCAGGGTCGTTGTAGTCTGTGGGTTAGTCTGGATTACACCAATTGTCCTGCTGGGCGTCGTGCGAGGATGGGACGACATCTTCGTTCAGGAGGGGATCTTCTTCAGCAAGGCAGCCATGGTGACATTCGGCGGAGCCTACTCCGTGCTGGCCTATCTGGCACAACAGGCAGTTCACCACTACGGATGGATAAAACCAGAACAGATGCTTGATGGCTTGGCATTGGCCGAGACAACGCCAGGCCCCCTGATTATGGTTACGCAGTTTGTGGGATTCATGGGAGCCTATCGTCAGCCTCATGGACTTGATCCCGTCACTGCAGGAATCATCGGCGGCCTGGTCAGTACCTGGGCCACCTTCGCTCCCTGCTTCCTCTGGATCTTCGTCGGCGCTCCTTTCATCGAGTATTTGCGTGGGAATCAGAATCTGACCGCAATTCTCACTGCAATCACCGCAGCAGTGGTGGGCGTTATCCTCAATCTAGCAGTGTTCTTCACACAGCATGCTCTATTCCCAAACGCTGGACCAGACTGGTTTGGCATTGGAATGGCGGTAGCAGCTTTCGTAATCCTGCTCCGGTTTCATTGGAGCATGCCCGCCGTGATTGGCTCCGCTGCCGCCCTTGGCTTCCTCTGGAAGATCGTTTAGTTGACGCGACGCGAGTCGTTCCGAGGCGCTGTAGATTGCGTCAGCCTCGTTGCTTTCTATAGGCTGAGTGAATTAGTGCTGGGATGAGCCAAGGGAAAACGAGTGACGGTCGATGTCTACATGGGTGGTGGGATCGCTGAGAGGCCGTAAAGAGTTTCTGCTGCGACAAAGGTCCAGCCGGAAGTCGACTTTTGGAACGCAGCTTCTCCGAGGTCAATGACCAGATGTCCCAATGCGCGTTGCACGGCTACCCGCTGTTCCGGCGGGGAGTTGCGAGTCCGGGGGCGGGCGAGCCATCGTGCAGCGCAGTCGATTGCCCAGGGATGCCAGAGGAAGTTGATCGATTCCCGCGCCACGTACTGTTGGCCTTTGTGGTCCGTGATAAGCGCGCTGAATTCGCCGCCGCTGACCGGGAACTCAATGGTCCTCTCGTTGCAGCGTGCCAAATGGCGAGGAATGGCCTCTGAAATCGGCTCAGGAATCTCAAGTCCGGCGTCCGTCTCGGCATCCAGGAGTCTGCCAAATATCTGAAGTGTGAGCCCGTCTGAAGCGGAACTGAGGCTCTCACTTCCAGCCTGCCACCGAGGTGGGTTGTCGGCGCTGTCAAACGAAGTGACGAGCCATTGAAAACTGGACTTAAGAAGAACATCGCGCTGTGCCAGGCTTCCACGCCAGGGTAAGTTTGCGCGTTTCAACTCCAGTAAAGACATCAAGGCCAGCGTTGTGGCGTAGGCATTGTGCTGCGACGGTTCCTTTTGATTTGGAAACAGATTCCAGCCTTGCGTTCCCTGAGACTGGTAGGGTGCCAGAGATTCCTGGGTGTACGACAACCACCTCAACCCTTCCTCACGCGATTCGGGGGTTGGAAAAGCTCCCTTCTTTAGAGCCAGTGAAAGACTCAGGATCGTCCAGAGAGCCGGAACCGCTAGTGTGCTGCTCTCTCCCGGACGCGCCAGCCATCCGTACTTAATGCCGCCTGCCTCAATGGGAACCCCAGCGTCGAAAGGAAGTTTGAGAATGGAAGCCAAGTGCCGCAACGAGTCTGCGCTGGTTTCTGGCGAGCTCAGCAAGGCCCAGGCGGTCTGGGAATGAACCCAGATGTCCTGGGCAGGTGTGCTTCCCTTGTTGAATGATTGCGGCAACCATCCGGATTGCATTTCGGCCTGCTGAAGCTTGGCGGACAGTTGGCTGCGCAAGACACCGGCGGCCTTGGCAACTTCCGCTTCGCGGTGGACGGGCCTTAACAGAGAGGCGTGATGCCGGTCGAGGAAACGCCGAAAGGCCGCTCCTCCCGGCCCATCGATCCCCGCGTCGAGTGCCAGCAAGTAGAGGACACTTCCCAGAAAGCCGAGAACCGCCGCAGCCGTGGCCAGTCGCACGCGCCGCCAGTAGCGTCTGCGCTCCTCGCGCTGCTTCAAGTGGTCAAATTCAACCCCAAGGATTGTGGCCAGGATTTTCAGTTTGGCGTTGGTCTTGCCGTCTTTCCCTTTGCGCGCATCGGCCGCGACCGGATCAGCACGCGTCAGGACGCCCTCGCTGTTCCTCCGCGTGCGCACCGGCTCGGGAAGACACTCTTGCAAGCCGCTGCCTGGCTTGTCGCTCGCATTGGGTTCGCCGTCAACAATGAGGCAAATGACGCGATCCTCTCTGCCGAACGACTCGAAGGTCTCAATTTCGCTTCTGACGTGACTCGAGGCAACGGAGTACGGCGAACAAATGACGATCAAATAGTGCGATTGCTGCAAAGACAGTTTGAGTTGCCCACTCAGGTCAAAGCTGCCTGCAAGTTCATCGCGATCCCGGAACACCGGAAAGACGCGCTCCGGGATGACCTGAGTCCCTTTGCTTGATGTGCCAACCAGCCTTCGCGGAACCCTGTAAGTTTCCAGGGCCTCATGCAGCCACTGAGCCCACGCCTCATCCCGATGGCTGTAACTGATAAAGGCCCAGTACCGATAACTTGTGTCCGAATGCCCACTAGGAACTGCGGGAGTGCCCATGTGCAACCTCTAGGCTTGACCCTTGTGCGTGTATTTACTCTATCTGAGGAGAGGTGAGGGTTCAAGTCGGCGGGTGGTCATCATTCGGTCTTCCGAGAAGGCGGTGCGATCTTTGACAAGGACGGCTCTTGTTGAAAAATTCGGAAGAAGCGGCGTCGGGTGCTGCTCTGGGTTACGGATTGAAACCAGAAACCCACCCCGGCTGGCGCAGCCAGCCACCCCTCCCAGGGGATTTTCTCGGACGAAGGCTGATGATCCGGTTTACAGGGGTTTCCAATTCAGGATCCGCTTCGCATTGCTGCGATAGACGCTCTCCAGAACTTCGGCTGGAAGGTTGAGTGCGTAATAGCGCCACCAGATTCTTCCGGCCAAGAACTCGTCGCTGGTCTCCAGCAAACGCCACCACGCTTCATAAACCTTCCTGTCTCGTCCCATGTCGGTACCGAAGAGAATCCGGTCCTTGTAGCGCGTCAGGAACTGAAGCGCCGTTCGCGGCTGGCGGCCCAGTTCGTAGTCGCGGGCTGAGATGTCGAAGTAGAGATTTGGAAAGCGATCCAGAGCCTGCCCGGCTGCATCCAGGTTGTTGCCCTGGTTACTCAGATGGCAGGCAATGAAGCGGGTTTCGGGATGGCGCTCCAGCAAGCGATCGCGATGCGCCAGCAGCTCTTGATAGGAGGGAACATCCTTGCCGTAGAGATTGAAATGCTGAAAATCCGGGGTCCGCTCTTGATTGGGTCCCAGGGGTTGCCAGCAGGAGGGATGGTCGGCAATGTGGGTGTTGACGGGAACCTTCAGCTCGGCACACTTCTTCCAGAACAGGTCGAGCCGGGGATCGTCGGGATGAAGTCGTTGATTACGCGGTAAAGGATCCTTTGAACTTCCGTTGTAGCCCCAGCCCTTGTCAGAAAGTTCGCCAACACCGCGCGCGCCTTTTTCATAGCAGCGCACCAGCTCGCGGACCGCTCGTTGCGGGTAATCGCTCGCGCCGATGTCGGTGGTGTCAAGGCCGCAGTACAACTGAAAGCGGTCCGGATGGGTCTTGAGATACAGATCAACGAGATGATCGAACTCGGCACCGGTCGCGTCTGTCAGAATAATCGTTCGCTCGACTCCCACCGCATCCATCGTCTTCACCCACTCGGCTACTGCCTCCTTGGTGTCGGCGTAGTCATGCGCATGTACGTCGATCGCGGGAACACGGGCCTTTGAGATTTTCGTCTCCGGAACCACGAGAGATGAACTGGGCGCATAGTCTTTCAGCAGGATCGAATCCATTGGGCCGGAAACAACGGTAACCCCGTATTTCACCACCGGCTCAGCAGCTTTCTGAGCCGGCTCCTGTTTTGTCCCCTGATTCGCAGGTTTCTCCTGGCAGCCCGTCAATGGGATGCTCCCGACAAGCAGAGAGAGCCAAAGCACGGTTTGAGCAAACGACATTGTCTGGGGAACGCTGGGACCGACAATTGAAAATCTCAAGGCAGTTTTCTCCTCACAGGTACTGTGATCAGAGTTTCACCAAATCGGCAATCCGGACCTTCTGCCCGCCGCGTTCTATGCTGCGGTAAGCGGCGATTCCAACCAGACTGGCGAGAGCCCCGGCCCGAAGATCTGCGCGCAGGTTCAACGGATCGGAACCACCCGGAGATCGAAAGATCATGTCCCTGAGCGAAGTATCTGATCCTCCATGCTCTCCCTCCCTTCGCGTTGCCATGTCCTTGATGACTTCCGACTTGCCAAAACTTCGTGTCAGCCGGAGTTCATTCTCGGAATAGCCACCGCCCTTGAACGACCGGTAGTCCAACCGCCCCTTGGTCCCATTGAAGGCGATGGATTGTCCCTCGTAGGGCAAGTAGGTCGTTGCCGTGTAGCTCATCAAAACGCCGCTCGCATATTTGACTGCGACCGACATCGTGTCGTAGATGTTTGTATTCTCCGCCCAGACGCAGCCGTCGCGCAGATAGCCGTCTTCAGACTCGCAGTCGGTATAGAGTTTGACGTATACCGGATTCTGAGTGACGTTCCAGTAGAAAGGGCACTGCTTCTGGAAGGGACAGACGCGGCAATGGGTGCTTCGAAAGGAATGGTTGCGCCCGTAGAACTTCAGATCGCCTTGCGCTGTCACTTCGACAGGATCGGAATCCAGCCACCAGTTGGCTTGATCAAAGTGATGAGAGGCCTTGTGAACGAGGAGGGTCCCGGAATTCTCCTTCAATCGATGCCAGCGGCGAAAGTAGTCGGCGCCGTGACTCGTGTCCAGGTACTCGTGAAAGTCGACCGACGTCAAGTCACCGATCGCTTTGTCCAGTAACAATTCCTTCACCTTCATGTCTTCCGGGCCGTATCGGGCATTGAAGGTCACGGTGACCTTTCTGCCCGTCTTCTTTTGCATGTCCAGGATGGATTGGCACTGTGCCTCATCGGTGCACATTGGCTTTTCGGTGATGACGTCGCGGCCCAGTTCCATGGCCCGGTTGATGTACCGGTAGTGAGTGGAATCGACGGTGGTCACCATCACGACGTCGGGCTTGGTTTCCTGGACCATGCGATCGAAATCCAGGTACGTGGGCGCTTGAGTTCCCATCAGGGCCTTCGCCGCGTGAACTCGTTTGCTGTTGATATCGCACAGACCAACGAGCTCGACTACGTCACTGTAACTGTCAACCACGGGCTTACCCCAAGATCGCGAGCCTCGTGATCCAGTCCCAACAATAGCCAGCTTCATACGAGTCCCCTTCTGGCTGTTGCTGAGAACACGAGTTGACGCCAATGTGGTCATGGCCAGAGCGCCGCCTCCGGCCAGGAACTGGCGGCGCGTGGGGCCGGATTTGTTTGACTTGATCACAGGAACCTCCATTGAATGGAAGCCGCGTACGGCTTGAGAAAAGCGACAAATGCTTCAGACCCGTTAAGCCAGGAGTTTGCTCACGACCTCGCCCTCGACATCGGTTAACCGAAAATCGCGCCCTTGGTGGCGATAGGTCAGCTTTTCGTGCAACAGTCCGAGACAATGCAGAATGGTCGCGTGGAAGTCGTGAATATGAATTTTATCCTCAACGATGTTGAGGCCAAACTCGTCGGTCTTCCCAACGACTTGGCCCCCTTTGATGCCCCCTCCCGCCAGCCATAGGCTGAAGGCGAACGGGTGGTGGTCCCGGCCTTCATTTCCCTTCTGCGCGTTGCGGCTTTCGACCAGCGGTGTTCGCCCAAACTCTCCTGCGCAGACAACTAGTGTTGAGTCCAAAAGGCCTCTGGACTTGAGGTCTTTGAGCAGTGCAGCAATGGGCTGATCGGTGATGCCGCAGTTCTTTACCAGATGTGCGTTCAGCTCGCTGTGGTCGTCCCAGCTTCCATGATTCAGCTGAACAAATCGTACGCCACGCTCAACCATACGGCGGGCCAGGAGACAGTTGGTGGCGTAAGGTTTGGTGACCTCGTTCTCGACCCCGTACATTTCCAGCGTGGCTTTGGACTCCTTCGAGAAATCCAAAAGCTCTGGCGCTGCCGACTGCATACGGAACGCCAGCTCATAGGAAGCGATTCGCGACGCGATTTCGACATCGTGAGTTTTTAGATAACTCTTCTCATTAAGGTCACGGAGCGCATCCAGCGTCGTTCGCTGGATCTCCGTGCTCACTCCCGGAGGACTGGAGAGGTAAAGGACGGGATCTCCTTGGCTGCGAAACGGAACACCCTGATAGGTCGAAGGCAGAAACCCGCTGGACCAGTTGGCACTGCCCGCGCTGGTTCCGGTACCTGAACTGAGAACGACAAACCCAGGTAGATTCTGCGATTCGCTCCCGAGACCGTAGCCCACCCACGCTCCCATAGCAGGGCGTCCTACCAGCGGGCTTCCGCAGTTCAGCATGAGTTGGCCTGGATGATGGTTGAACTGTTCCGTGAACATGGAACGGATCATGCAAATGTCGTCGGCACAGGTCGCCAGGTGCGGCATCAAGTCGGACCACTCCATGCCCGACTTGCCATAGGGTTTGAAAACGCGTTGGCTGGCCCAGACCTTGGCGTTGGGTTTGATGAACGCCAGTCTCAAGTCTTTCGTCATCGCTTCAGGCAAGCGTTGCCCATCCCACTTTGCCATCGCGGGTTTGGGATCGTACAGATCCAGATGGCTCGGAGCTCCCTCCATGAACAGGAAGATCACATTCTTCGCTTTGGGCGTGAAGTGAGGCGGCTTGGGCGTCAGGGGATTTGCGGCCGGCAACCCCGTGCCGGCACGTCCCTCCAGTTCCAGCAGATTGTGGAGCGCAATCGTCCCGATTCCGCCCGCGCACCATTTGAAAAAATCGCGCCGTGTTTGAATCTGCTTGAACTGCAATAGGTTCATTACCTACTCCTTGAAAATCCCCCTTAACAAAGGGGGCGCCGCGAAGCGACAGCCGTCGCGAGCGGCCGGGGGTTGTCCGGACGTCCTTCCCAAACCTTGACGACAACCCGCTAAAGGCTTCACGACCGCTGTCGTTTCGCCTTCTTTCCACCTTTATTAAGGGGGAATATTTCCATCAGCCCCGAGTAATAAACTCATCCAGGTTCAACAGCACGCGGCTCACGCTCACCCACGCTGCTGCTTCTGTTGAGTTCAGGCCTTCTACTCCCTGCGCAGGGAACAGGCCGGCAGCGAGTTCCGGCTTTCCTGCGAGGATCTCCTTTTGCTGTTTGTAGAACTGAAGCAGGCGATCTCGCTCATCGGGCTCCGGCCAACGTCCAACGCAGAGCTGGAATATGTAGTCGAGGCGATCGCTTGGGCTTCCCAGATTCTCCCGGAGAACCCGCGTCGCCAGTCCTTGCGCGGCTTGGAAGAATACGGGGTCGTTCAGCAGGTTTAGCGCCTGCAGCGGCGTGGTTGAGCGCTCCCGTCGGCTGCAGGCCAGCAACGAACTGGGTGCATCAAAGTTCATAAGCTGAGGATAAGGAACGGTGCGCTGAAAGTGAATGTAGAGCCCACGCCGGTACTGTTCGGCGCCCTGGCTCAGCTTCCACTGAACTCCACTTCCGTAGCTGAGATCGGCAACGCCGGGAGGCAATGGCGGGCGAATGCTCCTACCCCCAACGGTTGGGTCCAGCAGCCCGCTGGCGAAAAGGGCAGCATCGCGCACGAGTTCTGCCGGAAGCCGGAGGCGTTGCTGCCGCGCCAGCAGTTTGTTCTGCGGGTCGCGCGCTTCCAGCTCTTGACGGGTATCGGACGACTGCCGATAGGTGGCGGACATCGCGATCAGCTTGTGCATGTTCTTAACGTCCCAGCCCGTATCCATGAACGTCGCGGCCAGCCAGTCTAATAGAGCGGGGTGAGTTGGCAGATCGCCACGCGTGCCAAAGTCCTCCGACGTTGCCACCAATCCTTGACCGAAAAACTCGTTCCACATGCGGTTGACGGTGACGCGTGCCGTTAGAGGATTGTTGCGGCTGACCACCCAGCGTGCCAGACGGAGCCTGGCCGGTTCGGGTCCGTCTGGCAGCCGAGGAAGAATCGCCAGAGTCTCGGGTTGAACCTCAACCCCGGGTTGTCGAAAGTCACCGCGGATCAAGACGTGGGCTTTGGGAGGGTTGGGATTCTCGACAAACGTCTGAGCTTCCGTCAGCCCCGGGTAGCGTTCTTCGAGGTCTGCCAGTTTCTTCAGAAGATCGCTGAACTTGAGTTCCCTGTACTGTTCCTTCTGTAGAACGATGCCGTAGTACTGCACAAAGTGATCGGTGAGTTTGTCCTGCTCCTTCTGGCTGCGCTGCCCAGGCTGTTTTCTGAGGATTTCGTGTCCATGGTCAACCATCTTCCCGACCGTGTCCCACGCCACGTCGTAAGGAACATTGATGCCTGGATGAGCAGCGGCTTCCAGCGTCGTTTTTTCCCACTCAGGCATCAGCTCGGGGACCCTGTATTCCTTTAGCAGAGCCTGACGCTCCATGTCACGATCCGGTTTCCGGCTCAAATACGGGTCAATCTCTCCGGGGATGGGCGCCTCGATGTTGATTTCCTTGGCCGAGTTGAAGCAGGCAAACAGTTGATAGACTTCGCGCTGCTTGATCGGATCGTATTTGTGGTCGTGACATCGAGCGCACCCCACCGTCAGCCCCAGCCACACGCTTCCCAAAGTTGTCGTCCGATCCAGTACCTGCTCCGTGCGGAACTCTTCCAGATCGATGCCTCCCTCGCGGTTCGTCAAAGTATTGCGATTAAACCCGGCGGCAATCTTCTGATCCAAGGTTGCATTGGGCAGCAGGTCTCCGGCCAGTTGCTCGATCGTAAACTCGTCGAAGGGCAGGTTGCGATTCAATGCGTCAATCACCCATTGACGATACCGCCAGGCGTGAGGGCGTGGCTTGTCCTTCTCGTAGCCGTCGCTGTCTGCATAGCGTGCCAGGTCCAACCACGGCCGGGCCCACTTCTCACCATAATGTTTCGAATCGAGCAGGCGATCAACCAAGTGCTCGTAGGCTTCTGGAGTCCGATCGGCGAGAAAGGCTGACATTTCCTGAGGAGTCGGAGGCAGGCCCGTTAAATCGAGGCTTACACGCCGTATCAGCGTGGCTCGAAGAGCCTCGGGTGATGGGGTGATGCGCTCCTTCTCGAGCCGCTGGAGAACGAAGCGGTCAATCGGGTTGCGAATCCACGAGGCCTTTCGAACTTGTGGGGCAACCGGACGTTTCACCGGCTGAAAAGCCCAGTGATTGGACTTTGCCACCGAGGTCGACTCGGCAGAAAGGACTTTCGCCTCTGGCCAGCTTGCACCCTGATCAATCCAGGCCCGAAGCAACCCGATCTGCTCCTTCGACAGCCGTTCACCTTCCGGGGGCATCACCGCATCCTTCAGGACTCCCGCTACCAACTGAATCAGTTTGCTGTTGGCGCTGTCGCCGGGCTTGATGACTTGCCCCGAGTTTCCTCCCGCCATTGCACTCTGCTTCTGATCGAGGCGAAAGCTACTCATCTGCATTGCAGGACCGTGACACGCATGGCAGCTCTGGCTGAGAATGGGTTGAATGTCGCGGACAAAATCCACTTTGACATTCGCTGCGGGCGGAATGCTGAGCGGTGCGGAGGCCGCCGGCTCATTAGCCAGGTATATTAGGCCGGGGAGGATCAGAAGCCCCATCAGAACGATCGCATGCACCAACCGGTGTCTCATCTCCAAAATCATTACCTCAAAGGTGCGTGATTTTCCGGATATCTATGTTCAGCCAGCACTGACGTGAACGTCTACCTTGCTGGGAACGTGTCGGTATTTCTTTATTTCGCCGCGCAGGCCTTCGGCAGTTAACCCCGTGATTTCCGCACTCAATATTTGATTGGCCTCGACCGAACAACCGCGGATTTCGACTTTTAGATAGTTTGTGGTCAATGCTTGAGCGTGTTCATCGCTCTCCCGGGTCAGGGTGATGAGCGACAGATCCTTTCCAACAAACGAGCTCCGGAACGCAAGATTCTTCCGCAATGCGAGATCTCGTAGCTCCTTTCCCCGCTGCTGGGCGACGCTACCGTGAACCGCCGGCTTGAGGTTTGCTGAAGCAGTACCCGGCCGATTGGAATAGGGAAACACATGGAGATACGTCATTGGCGCGGCATGCAGCAATTCCACGGTATTCGCATGATCTTCGTCTGTCTCAGTCGGGAATCCCACCATCACATCGGCTCCAATGGCCGCGTCGGGAACGCGGCGGCGCATTTTTGCGACGAGGTCGGCGTAGTACTGGGTCAGATACGGCCGGCGCATCAGACGCAGAATGCGGTCTGAGCCGCTCTGGAGGGGCACGTGAAAATGCTTCGCCACTCGAGGCGACTCAGCGACGAGGTCGATCAGCTCGTCCGTATACTCCAGAGGCTCAATGGAACTCAGTCGCAGGCGCTCCAGTCTCGTCTCTTTCAGAAGTTGTATTGCGAGTTGTGCGAGCGTTTCCTGCTGGCCAGCGTCTCTGCCATAACCGCCCAAATGGATTCCGGTAAGAGTGATCTCGCGAAATCCTTGGTCAAGCAACAACCTCGTCTGACGGACCACTTCCGCTGAGGGAAGGCTCCTAGAATCGCCGCGGACCGAGGGGATAATGCAATAAGAACAGCGGTAACTGCAGCCGTCCTGAACCTTCAGCACCGGGCGCGTCCGGCCACCGCCGGAAGCATCGGCGATGACGCGCAGTTGCCGGGATTCAAAGATGCTGCTGCAGAACACATCCGCGCCTTCAACGGCCGGCCGCGCGCCGCCGAGGATCGGGAACGGCGACTCTCCCAAATAGTTTGCGGCCACAATTGGGGCCAGTTGCTCCTTGTGTGAGTTCCCGATGACGCAAGTGACGCCCTCCATGCGAGCAATCTCTCCAGGCGCGCGCTGCGCATAGCAGCCAGTGACAATGATTTTCGCCGCCGGGTTTTCCCGATGCACGCGCCGGATCATCTGCCGTGCCTCCACATCTGCCGTGTTGGTTACTGTGCAGGTGTTGATGACTACAAGGTCTGATTCCTCCCACCCGCCTAACTTTTGAAGATGAAAATCCTGCAGAGCCTGCTCAATCGCTGCACCATCTGCCTGCGTAGCCCGGCAACCAAAGTTGATAACGTTGAAGGTTTTTTCCATCGCAATCCTCAACCTCAGCGTGTCCGAAGAGCCTTTGCCCGACCCGCAAGTCGTTGCTGCCAACGCACGCTGGATTCCGGCTCGCGTTGCGCTTGCCGGAATGACGGGTCTGGCAGCCCCAAGCCCTATTTCGAAACGCCGCTTCCCGCCGCGTCTGAAAGGATTTTTTGCGCCAGAAGGTTTTTCACTGTGGTTTGGTTTCGGACCGCTTCCAGGTAGGCCGTCTTCAGCAGTGTCTCTTTGCGGTTGAAAATTGCCTGGCGAGTATCCGCTTGAACCTTGGGGTCGGTGAGCTCGTGCTGGCCTCCCGCTTCTTTTTCGATGAGCTTGACCAGGTGATAGCCGTACTTCGTCGGAATAGGACTGGAAAAAGTTTCTCCCACTTTAAGGCTCTGGACGGCCTGACGGAACCGCGGGTCGATGGCTTCCAATTGTTGCAGAGTTAAGAGTCGCAGATCGCCTCCTGCCTGAGCTGACGAGCTGTCCTCCGAGTAGTCCCTGGCGACAATAGCGAAATCCTCGCCGCTGAGAATTCGCTTCAGCAAGCCCATCACCTTCTGGCGCGCCAATTCATCGGTCTTGGCATCATCGTTACGCGCGTTGGTGATCTGCGAATCGGCAAATGGAGTCACGAGAAGGTGCAACACATGCCAGCTTTCTGGAAGGTTGTAATTTGCCTTGTTCTTGGCAAAGTAGTCCTTGATTTCGCTCTCGGACACCGAGATCTTTGAAGTAATTTCCTTGTTGTAAAGCTTCTCGATGGTTGAGCTTTTTCGAATCTCTTTCTTGATGTCGTCGGCTGTGACACCCTGATCCTTGAGGAACTGCTGGAATTTTTCTTCCGTATAGTCCTTCTTGAACTCGGTGAACTTCACATTCACCTCGTCATCGGTCGCGACAAGCTTGTCGACCGCTGCCCGCTGCATCAACATTTCATCGTTGATCATCTGGCTCAGAATGTTCAACCGCAGCGTGGATGCCTCTTCTGGAGAAGGCGTCTGTCCGCCTTGCTTCAAGCGGTTCTGATAGACCTTCTCAACCTCGGCGTTTTTGAGTTCGGTCTGGTTGACAACCGCTGCTGTGTCGGGACCCGTTTTGGGTGCGGACTGGCAAGAGGAGAAGACCAACGTCAGAAGTCCTGCAAGAGCCATGGCAAACGGGTTTCGCACGCTTGTTCTCCTTGAGCCGCGATCAAAACGGCTAAGTCTAACATTGAGGAAAAGCGCGCACAACGGGCATTTGTGGCTGAATTTGGCCTGCCAGGCGCGGGTAACTGAGGGCGACTTAATTCCTTGACACCTCCCAGGTCGCATTGTTCAATGGGCACGTTTTTCGTCTATCCAGGGTTCTCAGACACTCCCAAATCCGAAGTTCGGAACCTGCATGACGTCTAAGCCTTCTGAAGCTCCTCCCCATACTCCTTCCGCCATAGGTACCACTGACCAGGATGCCCGCGAACTTGGGCGACTGGGGTACGCCCAGGAATTGTTCCGAACGATGGGAGGGTTCTCGAACTTTGCCATTTCCTTTTCCATCATCTCAATCCTCACCGGAGCGGTGACGCTGTTTGGCTACGGATTTGAAATGGGTGGCCCCCTCCAAATGTCGCTGGGATGGCCGCTGGTGAGTTTCTTTTCCATGTTGGTGGCGATGAGCATGGCTGAATTGGCCTCGGCATTTCCAACTTCAGGTGCCATGTACCATTGGTCGGCAGCTCTGGGCGGCAAAGGCCGGGGCTGGTCGAACGCGTGCATCAATCTGGCTGCGCTCATTACTGCCGTTGCTGCAATCGACTACGGGTGTGCCCAGTTCCTGGCCCCGCTGTTGGGTATCGACGGCACAACGACTAACCTGCTTTGGCTTTACGCGTTGATTCTCCTATCACACGCCCTTTTGAATCACTTCGGAATCCGTTGGGTGGCGATTCTCAACGACGCAAGCGTTGCCATTCACATCGTAGGTGTCATCATCATTGTCGGAGCGTTGGTGTTCTTTGCGCCGCACCAGCCTGCGAGCTTCCTTCTTCGTCCGATCAACAGCAATGGCCGGAGCTACGGATGGGCGTTTGTTCTGGGGTTGTTGCAGGCGCAATGGACATTCACGGGTTTTGACGCGTCGGCGCACATGTCCGAAGAAACCCACGATCCGAGACGTCGCGTGCCGTGGGGCATCGTTATGTCAGTGGCGGTTTCAGCCGTCGTTGGATATCTTTTGCTCCTGGCATTGGTTCTGGCCGTGAAGGACGTGGATTCTGTGCTTCATGCGACGGATGCCTCGGGACAACCCATGCCTGCCGTCATCGCCATCCTCGCCCAAGCGCTCGGGGAGCGAGCCGGCGTTGCTGTCTCCGCCGTCGCCATGCTGGCGATGTGGTTTTGTGGGCTGTCGTGCATCACTTCCTGTTCCCGAACGATCTACGCATTTGCTCGTGACAATGGCTTGCCCGGTTCTAGCAGCCTGTCGGACTTTCCGAGCAAGCAAGTAACCGGGAAGAAGAGGGAAACGTAGTTACAGCATGAGCGCACACTTCAAAGCGGTGGACCGAGAAACCCTTTACCTGTTTCCACC
>Ga0187893_10005134_pt1 | contig 23869 bp, 17 predicted proteins | sample MA1701074metaG_FD_139574 | JGI IMG/M metagenome (GOLD analysis project Ga0187893, IMG submission 139574) | White microbial mat communities from a basaltic lava cave in the Kipuka Kanohina Cave System on the Island of Hawaii, USA - MA170107-4 metaG ...
CAGTCATTGTCGTTCCGGAACCTTTGGCGGCGGCCATCGGCGCGGGGTTGGACGTTTCGTCTCCTTACGCGCAAATGCTGATTGACATCGGTGATGGCGTAACCGACATCGCAGTCATCCGCTCGGGCACGTTGATCACCACTTCGGCTGTGCGAACTGCCTGCAGCGACCTCCGCCACTCCGTCTCGCAAATGATCGCGTTTCGCTACGGCGTGCTTCTTTTCCCGCAGGAATCAGAACGGTTGACGCATCTGGTCGGCGCAGCCCAGGATTACGAGCACGAGCGGTTGTTCGTAACCGCCGGGACGGATTTGCTGACCGGCTCGCCGGTGAGCCTGTGCGTGAGCAGCCACGATGTGATGGAAGCCATCGAGCCATCGCTCGACACGATCATCGAAGCGATTCATCGGACCGTCCGCGATTTGCCATTGAAAACATCCTGCGAGGTTATCGAAAACGGCCTTTGCCTGACCGGCGGAGGCGCGCAGTTGCAGGGAATTTCCGACCGGCTGGCCAAAGCCACGTCTCTGGACGTGCGCGTCGCCAATAATCCAATGCGCGCGGTCATCAACGGCGCCCGCCAGATGCTGGCGGTTGGGAAGGCGACCGACATCTGGAAGAACTAGCGCCATCGCCCATCCACATCAATCTCCCGGTAAAAACAACCACGCCGCGACGAGTTCAAAGACTCATCGCGGCGTTCGCGCTCCACGACTCTGGCGCCAAAGCTTCGTTCGCGGAGGACATCAACGAGCAGAACAAACTGTGGCGCCGGAGCCTGACTGTGGAGATCCCTGAAGCCAAGGACAGGGAGTGATGAAAACTGTTCGTGAACCCTGTCGCATCCCATCCTTTGCAATCGTTGAAATGCGCCACACCTGCCGGCGAATCATGGGCTGAACGCGCCACGCTCCCGCCAGGTTATCCCGCGACCAGGGTTCACGAAGACTATAACTCGCAGCGGCAGGCGCAAGCCTGCTCTGCCCCTGCAACGGCTGAGGAATCGGAAACAAACCGGTCTTTGGCCTTGACGATACTACAGGAGACGGGTTCGTGGTCAGTGGTGGCGTTATAACCGGCGTGGGATTCAATGTGGGACTTGGGCTTGAAGATAATCCGGCTTCATTTCCGAATGTAGTTGCAGGAGCAGCGCTCGATGAAGTTGAAAGTAAAACACTGTCGCCTATTGTGTTACTAAATACCAAAGCCAAGCTAAGAGGAAGAGCTATAAATTTGAATAACATTGGCGCCATTGACAGATTCGACAACGAGAGCAGACTGAATAACATTACATCCGGAGGTAGTGGGGCAAGCCGATATCGCTAGCTGCGGAGTCAGGCTGGATTCGGGGATAGGTAGTATCCTGACAACGAAGGCAGCAATGGAAAAGGTAATTCAATTTTGATGGGAACAACTTCTACGAGAGGATTCTGGGGCAAGAAGCGTGAACATTCACGCTATTCAGGATGCGAGTATTAGATACTATGCTACTAATTTAGTTGTCAAGCAGAAAAAGAAAAGTTTTTAAAATCAGTTATTCAACCGGTAACTTTTACGTGTCTAGTCAGAATAACTCGCCGCTTCACGTGGAACACAGCAGACCGATTGCAGGTATGCCTCAATAACTGAGTAACTACCCGCAACCGGCCTGCTTCGATTTCAGGCAAAATCTATCCCTGATAGTGATCGGCGTTGATCTGAATGTAATTCTTCCATTGTTCGGGAACATCCTCGTCCCGATAAATCGCCTCGACCGGGCAGGCCGGCTGGCAGGCGCCGCAATCAATGCATTCATCGGGATTGATGAAGAGTTGCTCGACGCCCTCGAATTCAGGCTCATCCTTGCGCGGGTGGATGCAATCCACCGGGCAGACATCAACACAAGCCGTATCTTTCGTGCCGATGCACGGTTCGCAAATCACGTAAGTTGCCATTACGTTGTTCTCCTTCCTCAGGTGTCAGATGAAATTTCGGGTGAATGAAATTGCAATTGCTGATCCAGTCCAGGCCGGACTGAAGTGTTATTGTACCGGTTCACATGCTGTTTGCAAGCCATTCAAACCATTTGGCAATCACTGCTCACGGATCAACCATTTTAATCAGAGCAATCCGGCGACAATATTCAGCAAGATGGCGCAAGAATTTCCCCTTCCCTCCACGGTATTCTCGCTAACCATTAGCAATTCAACCAACACATCATCAAAGGAGAGCGAAATATGTTGCAAAAAGGCGCGCCTGTCGCGGAACCGAAAGGCAAACTCGGCGTCCTGCTGGTCGGAATGGGCGCTGTGACGACGACATTCATCGCCGGCGTCGAAGCGATTCGCAAAGGGATTGCCCGCCCCATCGGCAGTCTGACGCAGATGGGAACGATCCGGCTAGGCAAACGCACGGAAGGCCGCTCGCCGTTGATCAAAGATTTCGTCTCGCTCGCCAGCCTTGACGACCTGGTCTTCGGCGCCTGGGACATCTTCGACGAGAACTGTTATGAAGCCGCGATGCATGCGGGCGTGCTCGAAAAAGAACTGCTCGTGCAACTCAAACCTCAGCTCTCAAAAATCAAACCGATGCCCGCCGTCTTCGAGCAAGAATACGTCAAACGGCTGAGTGGCGCACACGTCAAAAAAGGCAAAACGAAGATGGACCTGGCCGAGCAGTTGATGGCCGACATCGCCGAATTCAAGCGGAAAAACCGCTGTTCGCGGATGGTGATGGTCTGGTGCGCCTCAACCGAAATCTTCATCAAGCCAAACCCCATCCACAAAACCCTGGCGGCGTTCGAAAAGGCCATGCGCGAAAACCACAAGGCCATTGCGCCTTCGATGATCTACGCGTACGCCGCGCTCAAATCCGGAGTCGGTTTCGCCAACGGCGCGCCGAACCTGACAGTGGACATCCCGGCTCTCGTCGAACTGGCCGAAAAACAGAACTTGCCGATCTGCGGAAAGGATTTCAAAACGGGCCAGACGCTGATGAAAACCATCGTCGCCCCGGGATTGAAGGCCAGGATGCTAGGGTTGCACGGTTGGTATTCGACCAACATCCTGGGCAACCGCGACGGTGAAGTGCTCGATGACCCCGGCTCGTTCAAGACCAAGGAAGAATCGAAGCTCTCAGTCCTCGAATATATCCTCCAACCGCAAGTCTACCCCGATCTTTACAGCGATTTCTCGCATCTGGTTCGGATCAACTACTACCCGCCACGCGGCGACAACAAGGAGGGATGGGACAACATCGACATCTTCGGCTGGCTCGGCTACCCGATGCAGATCAAGATTGACTTCCTGTGCCGCGATTCGATCCTCGCGGCGCCGATTGTTTTAGACCTGGCGTTGTTTATGGATTTGGCCCAGCGCGCGGGAATGCGTGGCATCCAGGAATGGCTCTCGTTCTATTTCAAGAGTCCGATGTGCGCGCCGAAACTCTATCCCGAACACGATCTGTTTATTCAACTGATGAAGCTGAAGAATACGCTCCGCCATCTACGCGGCGAGGAGCTGATCACCCACTTGGGGTTGGAGTATTACGACTGATTCCTCGCGGCTCGCGCCTTTGCTCCCTGATGGCGTCGTGAAGGCGCGTGCCGTGGCCGTCTTTCTGAAGCGCCAGTCAGATCTTGTCGCGGATCAACTGGCGGTCTTTGGTGAAGTCCCGGATCAACTCGGTCACTCCGGCGAAGACCATCAACGCGACTTCATCTTCCGGCTTCAAACTCTGCAAAGCGTGCAAGGCTCTCTTATGAATCTCTTCGATCACGGGATGGACGCTGGGGCTGATGTCGAGTAGCAGGACGACCGACAGTGGCAGCTTGTCCTGGCTGAAATGTTCGATCTGCTGTCGGGCGTCGTCTTCAAACAACTCGAAGTCTTGAAGCGCGAGGCCGCAAATGATTTGCCGAGTCTTTTTGTCAGTCACCTGCGCGTCGAGCACAACCAGATCGGTCTTGATCTTGATCGTCTCCTGCGGTTGAACTTCGGTTTGCGCAAACGTTGAGAGAGAGAGGAGTGAAAGCAGGGCCAGGCAAAGAAGCGGTCGAGAGATCGAGGGCGCCATAAATCACCTCCCGTTGAAGAGATCAGCTACGAGCCACTTGGGTTGATCCAATGTTCCGAACTTGAGAAAACCATCCTCGCGGTTTTCTTTGATACTTACGGTTCGCTCACTTTTGAGCAGATTTTTGAATTCGCTTTTGGTTGACAATTGCCGAGCCTTATGACAATACCCGAAAAAATCTGCGAATTTCCTCGAAAATCAGCGAAAGTGTTCGTGGCATCATAAGGCTCGACGTAATGCGAACTCGGTGGCTTTGATTTATTGAAGCGTCGTGATCATCATTGCCATCATTGTAACTACCACATACAAGAGTTGTTGCGATGACGGAAATCCGCGCAACTTGTTGAATTGACAGCGATTGCCGCATTTATGCGAAAATGATAGCCTGCAGTATGAGATTCAATACTTCTGACTTAAAAACCGAGCGCCAATGGCGAGCCGCCACGGGCCATGGTAAAACCCGGTTTGAAAAGCTACTCGCGATCTTCAAAGAAAGCTACCTCGCCCTGTTTGGGCAAACGGTTGCGGACAGGCAAGCTGAGATCGAAGTTACCCCAGCCTGCCATCAGAAGAAGAGTTACTCCTGTTTACCTTGTTTAGCCTGAAAACAGGCCTGACATATGACAACCTCGGTTTGGTTTGCGGTATGGATGCGTCGAATGCGAAAAGAAATCAGCAACTCCGAATCCTCGTGTTAAAGCAGGCTCTGACAACGGCAGGCCAGATGCCCAAACGTGAATTCAAGGATGCCGGGGAATTTGCCGAGTATCTGAAAAATGAAGCAGAGCTGATCCTTGATGGGACGGAGCAAAGAATGCAAAGACCCGGTGAGAACGAGGTTCAGAAGGATTACTACTCAGGAAAAAAAAGCGCATACGGTAAAAGCGATCGCCATCAGCAATGCGGCAAAGGTCATCCTGTATCTGAGTCTGTGCTGGGTTGGTAAGACGCATGATTACCGGATGTTGAAGGAAGAGTTTCCACCTGAGCAGGACTGGTTTGCCAATCATCGCGTTCGGGTTGATCTTGGTTTCCAGGGCATGGCGGATGACTATAAATGCAAAGAACTGTTTATCCCGAACAAGAAAAAGAAGAAGCAGGAACTTCCGCCTGAACAAAAAGAAGAAAACAAGGTACTGGCCGGCGACAGAATTTTCATCGAACATGCGCTCGGTGGATTGAAACGCTATCGAATTTTGTCAGACCGTCTGCGAGTGCATGATCTTGATCTGTACAATGAGGTGCTGGGCGTCTGCGCGGGCCTCTGGAATTTCTACCTAACTTGTTGATTTCAAACACTGCAACAACCCTATTTTTCAGCGATCGAGCGGGCGGTCAGATTGCCGGACTTCATCCCTTCCTGCAACTCGGCAATAGTCTTCTCATCCAGTTCAAATGAACCGACCGCAGGGATTTGATTGGAAGGGCCGGATTCAGGCGGCTGCGGACGGGGATCGTATCCGGTCGCCGCGGCGACGCCACTCAGCATCCGATCTGTAGAAACTCTCGTCGATTTATCATTAGGCTTGATTGGGGGTGAACCAGCGGCGGCGCGGCGCCGGGTGCGGCCTGACCGTTAGACTGCCGCTGCAAGCGTGGCTCCTCTTCTTCGCACTCGGCACACGGCGCGCCGGCCCTCGTTTGACTGCCACAGGCGGCGCACTTGCGCTGCAACACTTCGCCGGGCGCATTGATCCGTGTGGCGAGATGCTGCCAGACGGTATTAATTTGATTGTGGTCTGAGGTTGCGGACTTAGTCCCAGCACGATCAGGCGCGTCCCTGGATTTGTCTCCTCAGGTTTTCGTCCGCTAGTAACAAACAGACCTCACTTCCCTAGCTGACGCAGATGGAGCAGTCTTCGGTGCGATCCAGGTTCAGGCTGTTCAAGCAGGCATTCGCCTCGCTGCATGGGTCAACTCATGGCGGCAAGCTTTCGTGTGATCAGGGCGCGGATGTCCGCATCCGTTTCGTTCTGCTTCAGACTCTCCAACTCATCGCGGCCGAAGCAATCCAATTTGCTCGCGGCCTGGATGAGGTGGTAACGCACGATCGGATCGTTGTGGGAGACCAGATTCTTAAGCTCGGAGCAAGCCGCGCGGTCGCCGCACAGCAGGATTCCATCAGCCGCCGCGATGATGGTTTCGTGCGTCGGCGAACGCAACCCGCGCCGCAGCGCATCCATTGCGCCGGCATCCGGATGTTGGGCGAGCGCCGCGCCGGCCACACGACTGACGATCTCTTCGCCGAGCGACATGATCTCTTCGAGCAGGGGCACGCTCTCAGAGCGGGCGAAACGCGGCAGGACCTCGATAATGGCCGGGGCGTCGAGCGCCGTCGGATTGCGCTTCAGCATCTCCAGCAGCCGCGGATGCGCCTGGTCGGCGTGCGCCAGCAGGTACTGAAGCGATTGCTCGCGCTGGCGCAGCGACGGCTCGTCGCCGAAGGGACTGAGCAGGAAGCGCAAATGCAGATCCAACTCATCCTCAGCCGGTGTGTTTTGTTGCTCCCTCTCTTCAGGCATAGTTCGAATTTCCTTTCCCGGTCCGGCGCAGGCTATCAAACGGCCCGCCAGAATCACGAGCCAGATTACGGTTGATCGCTTCATCGTAAGATGTCGTTGGCGGTGGAGGCTTCAGCGCCGGTGTAATTGGCTCGCACCGATCGCTCGAAAGCTTGCAAGGCCGCCGGAGTGATGCGCGGATCGAGCCGCAGCCGTTGGTACAAGCCGCGTAACAGCGCCTTGGCAATCCTCGGCTCCCATTGTTGCTTGATAAGGGCGATTCGCCCTCGCACCGTCGGCTCCGGGTCAACGTAGTTGGGCTGCAAGGCGGAGTCGGCGGCTGCCAGCGTTGCGTGGTAAGGCAGCGACCGCAACAGGGAATAGATCTCGGTTTCTTGATAGGCGTAGGCGTCAATCTCCTGGTCGCGTAAGTCCCCTTGAACGGCTGGATCGTTTACCGGTCGCGTGTAGCCGGGCATGCGCGCGGCAGCCTGGTCATAGAGTGTCAGCCCGTATTCAGTTCCAGGCTGGCCATACGGCCCGTACTCAGGATGGCCGCGCAATTCATGCACGACCACGCTCATCGCGTAAGCCGGATTGGCGTCCACGTAACGCACGAAAGTCCGCCCGACGACGGCGACGTTGCGCCCGCCAACTACACTGCCGTATGCAATCACGCCCTGCCCACGATTCTCAATGCCGACGATGTCCACGTAAAAATCCGCCGCCGTCAGGCTGAGTTCGGGGTGATGAGCGCGCGCATAGCTGACTACCGCGGCCACGGCCGTGTTCGCGCGCGCCGTCCAACTCGCCACCTCGGCCGGCGACAGCGTCGAAGTCGAAGGCGCAATTGAAGTCTGCGCGACTTGCGTTTGTTGTTGCGCTGCAACCTGGGCAGTTGTCGGCGGCGGCGCCAGGGCCGGTTGAGCCGCGCGCGCCGCCGCTTCGTTGCGGGCGCGCATAAAATCGGCCTGCGTTTGCGCCATCGCCGCTTCGTCGGCCAGACCGCTGGCTCGCGCCGATTCAAACGCGCCGGCCCGCTGCGCGCGACGCAGGATGTCTTGCACTAGGTCGTTGTAAGCGCCCGAAGCCGCGCCCGGCGGCAGCGCTTGGAGCAATCGTTGAAACACGCCGGTCGGGTAATAGCGATTGAACAACTGCTGCCGATCCGCTTCGGACTGCGAGCGGTATTGATCGAGCGCCTGTTGGGCGAGCGCCGGCGTCCAGGCGATCTCGCCGTCGAGCGCGCGTTGCACGTTCGAGCGCGACCCGCATCCGTCACAGCGGCGCAACGCCAACCCGCCGCCCGCCGTCAATCCGGCCGCGGCCGGCGGCGCGCTCCCGCCGTGCAGTCGCGTCAGGGCATGCAGCGCCGCCTGATCGGCCTGGTCGTCAGCCAGGCCGCTTGAAAGAGCGTAACCGTCGCCGCGCTGTTGCAGGGCGTGCGCGACTTCGTGCGCGATGAGCAGGTCGCCGGCCAAGGCTCCCGGACGATACTCGCCCGCGCCGAAGGCGATGTCGTTGCCGAAGGTGACGGCTCGCGCCGATTCGCTGTTCGCGAACCCCGCCGCGTCGGCGCCGGTGTGTACGCGGATGTGGTCGAGACTGGCGCCGAAGCCGCGCTCCATCTGAAGGCGGGCAGCGGCGTCAAGCGGGCGGCCTGATCCGAGCGACGCTCGTTCGCTGGGGGCCCTCTCTACGCCCTCGATCTGACTTTCGCCGGAATTGCGCAGAGCAAGCGAATGCCATGGTGATCTGGCCAGGCGCTTGGATGAGTATCGCGCGGAAGAATCTTTTGCAGTTGTGGCGGCGACGCCCTTCTTCTCGTTGTCGGGCGAGAAAGTTCTCAATGCCATTGAACCACCTCTATCTCTGCGGATGCGGCCGCGCTTTCGGCCATATGCCCTTGATTATTAAGGCAGTGCTCCAGTTTGCAGCAGGCCGTAAAGGTTGAATATCTCCCAGCCCTGAACATGATGAGGTAGTCGCAACGCAAAAACAATTCCACCATCGCTTCTGTCGCCTTCAACCAGATCGCCAGAAGGTCTCCGGGTTGTGATCAAGGTGTCCTGGGCGTAGGGGCCGGCGCGCGCGGCGGCGGATTCACAAGCGGATCGAGGATCGCGGCGCGGTGGGGGAATTGCGTCCGAGTGCCTGACGCGTTGACAATGAACATCAGGTAGGTCTCGGCGAAATCCTCCAACTGGTTGGTCGTGCCATATACCGAGACAGCAGCGTCGTCCTCTCGTGCCGCCTGCTGCCAACGGGTCCAGAAGTCAGGGCTGGTAGTGGACGCTTGGAACGACACCAGATGACCTACTTCATGGATCATGATCCGCTGTGCCTCCCGTCCACCGTTTGCCGACCTCCAATACAATGTCACCGTGCCGTCGTAACCTGTATCCGCAGCCGCATCCGGGCGTTCCCCAGGATCGAGCACAATGCGCCTGATGAGGACGATGTGATGAGGCGGAACTGGTCCGAGGCCATCCTGGGCCGTGATGAGAGCGATGAGACGAATTCCAAAATCGTCTTCGCGATTTGGAAGGATCATGGGGAGTCGCCTACCCCTGATTTCGACCATTCGGCGGTCGGCCCTCGCGGTCACACCCGAGCTGAAGCTGTAGTCACCGAGGTCTTCTTCCTCTCCCACCACACGCAGGCGGGGGGCCTCTACTCCGGGCACTGCGCCCTCAGTATGTATCGGAGTAACCAACACGAAGTTGCGACCGTCGCGACGGAACCGGATCTCTTGCCGCATCCGCTGCGCATACTCGGAAGTCGAAGCGGTGAACTGCTTCGCGAGTTGGTCGGCGACGAAGTTTTCAAATCCGGCGCTCACGAGGAGTTGTCGCGCCCCCGCGCGGCCGAGGGGTTGCAACAGCTCCCGGATAATCGGGAATTCCGTGTTGCTCCACGCCTCATCACCAGTCAGCGCACGCAGGAGTACCACCCGCAGATCGCTGGCCGGATTTAGCTGGTCTTGGGGGTCAGCGTTCCATCGGAGTGGAAGGGAGACAGGGTCGTTAGCCAAGCTGCCCCAGGCCCTGAAGCCGATGTCCATCAGCCGGATGAGACCGTCAGCCGCCGGCGGGGCAACGTTGGCTGCGATGAGCGCCTGGCGCAGATCGTCAAGGTGGCTCTGCAGCGCCAGCGTCCGAAGCGCGTCGAGTTCGATGAAGTCCAGCGAGGAGTCGGCAAGCGCCGCGCGCAGCAGTTCTGGAAGGAGAGGCGGCGTCAGGAATTCATCCCCTGGCGTATAGCTGCCGGTATAGGCAGCCCGCACTGTCTCAAATGCCGGCCCGCTTCGGGTGGCGAGAATGGCAATCGCCCGCGCGAGGTGGGGCCGGAGCCCGCCTACGGAATCCTCCTCGGCGAGACTACTGAGGGTAGGCTCCGGAATTCCGAGTGTTCGCGCGCGCTCATTAAGCTGCTGCCATTCCGCCGGAACAATACTATGGTCCTGCAGGACCTGCCTGAGCACCTCTCGCATTTGGTCTTGAGGAGATGGCGGGGCCGGGGCAGGAGCGGGCGTCGGCGACTTATCACTGCACCGCTGCAGTCGCAGGCCGGTGGTCGCGCCGGTGATAGGCTTTGAAATGGCGGCGTTGTCCTCGACTCCGTGCGCGCTCCAAAGAGATCGCACCACCCGCGCCGCCGCGGTGTCGGCCTGGCGTTCGAGAGCGCCGCCGGCTGGTTCGATCGGCAGCGGGCCGGTCGCGCCCTGGGCGCCACCGCCCTGTTGGATGGCGTGGGCCAACTCGTGGGCCAGGAGCGCGTCACCAGCGATACTGTCGGGGCGATACTGGCCTGCGCCAAAGGCGATATCGCTGCCGATCGTGAATGCCTTCGCGGAAAACGAATGAGTGAGGCGCGCCGCAACGCTGTCGGTATGCAAACGCACGCCGCTCAAGCTCTGCCCGAATCCGCGCTCCATTCGAGCGCGCACGCTGCCGCTGAGCGGCCGTCCATTTCTTAACTGCGCGCGTACTGCCGCCGGGTCGCTTGCCAGCGGTGTGCTGTCGCCTGCTCCATCAACAGTCTTGCGTTGAATGTCGTCGCCGTTGGCCAGCGGTTGCGGCATGCGGTCATCCTGTCCAAGCCAGCCGATGCCTTCAGGAGTCTGGACCTCGCGCCCGCCGCTGCGAATCCACACACGCACCGCGCCGCGCGCGCGCGCAACCACGGCTTCGCGCAGACTTGCGAGATCGGTTCGCTCGGGCTGGGCGTAGTGCTGGATCGCGCGCTCGATGTGCTCGGCCGGGCGTTCACGGTAAAAGCGCAGCCAATGATTCAGATAAGGGCAATCGCGCGCCGTGCGGCCGGTCGCCGCCAACTCCTCATCGGCCACACGCTCGATCTCGGCGTTGAGCGTTTCGATGAACTGCGTTCGGTGCATCTGGCCCGGGCCGAGCGGCGAGCCGTCTTCGACGATCACGCCGAAGGGAGCTGTGGGGCCTGATGGCTGGGCAGGCGGAGCGCCGCCGGGCGGCGAAGATGGTGCGGCGCCTGCGTCGGCAGCGCCCGCGCCACCGGACTGGTCTTACACCACAGCGCTGGCCGCAGCGTCGGCTTCGCGCTCGCTCGGCGCGTCAGCCGCGGGCGGCTGGGTGAAGAGCTGAAAAGAGATTCTCTCGCCGGTGTTGGTGAGCGCGGGTTCGGCCGATTGCGCCGACGGCGTGGATGGCTTCTTCGCTGCTTCGCGTTTCGCTTTGTTTTGCGCTTCGAGCATGGCTCACCAACGTTTCAACTCGATAGTGATATCTTGCACTGGATGAGCAGCGTCAATTGCCAAATGTATCGTTCGCCTGCTGGACCGTCCCTCGGCAGCGGTTTCTTACTCGACCCAGGCCATCGGGATGCGGGCTTCGTCAAGCTCTCTCAGTGCTTCAAGCTCTCGCCAGAGGCGGTCGGCTTCTGGCGGGACGCTCGCCGTGCGATCCATTTGCGCGCGGAAACTCCGAATTTGTTCCAGAGCAGCGCGTCGGCTCAGTGTCCCGAAATCCGGCGGCGCGAGGCCCAACACCCGGTAACCGGCGCTGACGACGGATAGCCTTTCGCGCTGAAAATTTCGCGCTACGTTACGATAGAGGCGCAAACGTAGTGTTTGATTCCTGCGCTGCGCCCACTGAGAACGCACTGCATCCGGCTGGCCGTCCATCTCCGGGTGGACTGACAACTGCTGAAGCAAATTGTAGTAATCGTATAGGAATCCGCGACCTGGATCTTCGGCCTCGAGCTGTCCGTCAAAATATTGTCTGAATTGCCTCTCGCCGGCGGTCGCATCTCTTAGCAATTCCGCAAAGGGACGTACTTGAGGGCCATGCCAGCCGCCAGCGCGCGTCCACACCGCAGTTACATCCGCGCGGCGCGTCCCGGCGATCTGCGATGGATCAAGTGGACGTCCGCCTGCCGGAAAACCGTGCGTTGATCGCTCCCAAACGATCATATGCCTATACGCCGACGCTCCGGAGGGGGACGATCCGGCGTAGCCCCAGATCATTTGTAGATCAGGAAAGACCTGTCGGAACGCCTCCATGCGCGAGTCATAGCCATGCTGACAACTGGAAATATGGAAAGAGTAGATTTGCCGGGCGGCCTGTGGCAGCGCACGCCCCAGATTCAGAACCGAGTTTTTGTTAAAGAAGTCGTGGTCATCACCGGAAATCCAAGTCCCGTCGCCGTGACCGCTCAGAACCACACGCCGTGGGATTGCGATGTTGCAGTAGGCGAGCGACCAAACGCGCGCCAACTCCGCGATCTCACGACGCGCGCCAGCGACTACCTGATTCAACACACGGAGAACTTCTTGCCGCCCTCTTTCGGGCAGCGGCAGGGAATCCACAAAGCCTTGTCGGTCGTCGCTACGGTTTAAGTCGAAAGCGCGCCCGCCGTCGGCGGCTCGCACTTCGTCCCCACGCCCTGGTATGTCAGTGATGAGCTGGACAGGTGTCCCCTCGCGTTGCAGAGCGCGGGCTTCGGCAAAAGCGGTATCGCTCATGCCAAGGAGCGTCACCGCGTTCACGAGCGACACCGCGCCAACCGCGCGCCTCAACCTGCTCGAACCAGAAATGCGTGCTAAAGCCGCTAGAATCAGCCCGGCCGCTGTCCCACCCTCGTCACGGCGAATCTGCAGCGGATCGTCAGGTCGGCCGCCTAGGTGGCGATTGAGCAGAGTATAAATCGCTCGCCATTCGCCCTCGCCGGAGATCGTTCCGTCATTGTTTCCGTCAGCCCCTTCAAGTCTTGCAGCAGCGGTGGCTGGCTCAGCGGCGAGAGCGGCGGTGTTGACGGCAACGTCTCGGGTCAGTTCAAGGAAACGGTTAAGAGAAAGCTGGCCAACGCCTGGGGTTGAAAAGTCAGTGGGGCATTGTGCCGCACTGACTTCCCTGGCTGCGGTTCCGCCACATTCGCACCGGTGTAAGCTCAAGCCACTATGTAAGCGCGGGCCGGGCATTGAGGCTGGCCTGATGAGGCTGGGCTTTTCGGCGTGCAGGCTCGTCACGGCCTGCATTGCTGAGCGCGTAGCGTCACGCTCAAGCTCCGGACTATTCCCGTTCTGCGCTTCTTGCGCTCCGGCCTGCTGACAGGTATGAGCCAGTTCGTGGGCGATCAGCAAATCACCCACGAGCGTGTCGGGCCGGTACTGCCCTGCACCGAAAGCGATGTCATTGCCGACGGTAAAAGCTCGGGCCGAAAGAGAGCCGGCCAGGCGCGCCGCCTCGCCATCAGTGTGCAAGCGCACATCACTGAGACTGCGCCCGAAGCCGCGCTCCATCCTCGCGCGCACGCCGCTTTCGAGCGGCCGGCCGTTTCTTAATTGCGCACGCACAGTCGCCGGATCATCAGCCTGCGCCGCGCCGTCGGTCGTTGCTGGCGTCAAACCAGGGCAACTGTCTGTGGGTGCCAGCGCGGCGCCTGATCCGCCAGCTCCGTCTAGCGTCGGGTGCATAACGCCCATGGCCGCGGCGTCGGCCGCGAGCAGTTGCGTGAAGATCTGAAACGAGAGGCGCTCGCCGGTGGGCGTCGGCGCGGGCTCCGCGCGCGGCTGCGGCGCCGACTTAGCCTTCGCCGCTTTCTCTTTCGTTTTGTTCTTCGCGTCGAACACGGTCTGCCCTCGTCCTTCAACGTCTTCGCTCCGTGGCGTTCGCGTGGAAATACCACAGCATAGAGTCCCTAGTTTTAGGTGGCGGACTGACGGCTGATGGGGGATCTTCGCTGCGCGCCGGTGGCGGCGCGGTCGCTGCATCCGCGCGCTGCAAGCGACGCACGACTTCGCCATAAAGATTTTGCGCCAGCCACGCGCTAGACTGCGCGCTCGCCTCGCCGCCCAGCGGCATAGGCGCGAGCAGGTGCAACACCCTACCACCGGTGAATTGCGCGGCTTCGACGATCAGTTCGGGGAAGGCGCACGCCGCCAGTTCGCACAGCAGCGCCAGTTCGGTGCGGCCGTCGGGCAGCGAGAGCGAAATGTGCGCGGCGTGCGGCAAAATCGCTCCGGCGGCGGAGACCGCCACGTTGACTTGTTGCGAGCTTACTCGCGACGCCGGCGCAAATTGATCGAGTGCTCCGCGTTCGATCTCGCCGCGCGCCAATTCGCGCAATTCGCGCAGGTGCGCGGCGTCGAGCGCCCGCCGCCGCCAATCGCTTCGCCGGCGATATGCCAACACCGCGATCAGGGCGGCGAACAAGGACAGATAAACAGCCATGGCCGGGACCCGGTGCTGCCCGGCGGCCAGCCGGATCGCCAGCCCGGTTTCGATGATCGCCATCCAGCGCGCTTGGGAGAGGCCCAGCAGGTGCGGGCGGCGGTCGCCGCGAATCCCTTCCAGCCCGAAGCGCATCACCGAGTACGCCAGCAGGAACCAGGCGAAGACTCTGCCCGGCTGCGCCAGCGGGAGCGCGATCATCCCGATCACCCCAATGGTAAACAGCCCCGCCGCTTCAATCGCCGGCACGGGGAAGAGCCGCACCCCGACCAGATGGCGCGGGAAGCCGTCTCTGGCGCACTCTTCGTTATAAACGACGCCGAAAGAAGAAGGATGCCCGTGACAGCAACCGACCAGCGTGCAGCCGACGCGGCCGGCGGCCAGAAAGAAGCACAATGCGGCGCTCACTACGTCCAGATAAGGTAGGACCGGCTCGCGCAAGGCCCACAGCGTGAGCGCCACACAAGCGAAGGCGAACCAGACGTGCTCCAACAGCACGATCACTTCGCGCCGTACGATCCACATCCGCAGGTAGGCGTAGACGTAAAACGACAGGCCGCACACCAGCGCCAGCAACGCGATCACGAGCAGCGACCGGCCCGCCAGCAGACCGCCGCCCAACGCCGCAATCACAGCGCAATAAAATCCGGCCACGCCGCAGGCGCGGTAAGTCGGCGACTCGCGCCCGCTGCAACCCAGCCTAGTGCGCGGCAACAAGTCAAGAAGGCGATTCAGGGATTTCACTTCTCTTTCAACCTCGGGTCACTTCATTTTGGGTTTGGCGCACTCACTTCCCTAACCTTGGCGGCCATAGCAAATGAGACCGCGGGGTTAGCTTGAGCTCGGTGGGGCGGAAGAGCCGGATGATCACGTTGCGGTCGCCTGGTCGTATCGTCTTCTGGTCGGCGTTCTTCTCGCCACAGCTATAGGCGCCCCACGAACCGCGGCACCCGCTCACATCTCCCATCGATGGCATCGGGTCACGCAGCTTCCAGCTCATGTCCTTCATCTCAGCCCGCACAGCCTCCAGCCGGCGGTCGGTGAGGTCCAGGTTGTGCTCAGGCTCGCCTTCATTCGAGGCGTTGGCGACCAACTGCGCGCCCGTCGAGAGATCCTGTTTCAACAAGCTGATCGCTTGATCGAGATCGCCTCGCCCCCCGGCAAGCGAGCTCTCGAACGATTGGCCCACCCGCGGCTGATTCTCATTGAACAGGACCGTGAAACGATCCACGAAGGTGTCGAACACGAGCGGCTTCGGCTCTTCCTTCTTCTCTTCACAGCCCCACGCCCCCGGAACTTTGGGCGGGAGGCAGCACTCACCCGACGGCGATTTCCGTCCCGGTGGCATGCAAAGCTCTTTGGGATCGATGGCAGCGATCTTCTTGCAGTGGCCATCGACAGCGGCCTCGCCCTCGACGCAGCAGCGACCGTCGCCCATGCGCTCCTTCGGACAGCAGTTGCCTGCACTCTCTGGCTGGCCATCTTTGCAGCATTGGTCTTTGTAGGTGCTGGACGTCGATCCGTGATAGCCGGGGGCGCAGACTGTCTTTGACGACGGAGGCGGCTCCAGGTGGTAGAACTTGCATACGGCGTTTGAAGGATCCAGCTTGCAGATTGCTTCGGCTGCATCCTTCGTGCTGGGAGGTTCGATTGGGCATTCGGGGCAGATGGGCTTGAAGTCCGGCGGCCACCAATCGCTCCACGGACTGTCTTTTTTAGGCTGCCGCTGCAGCAGGGGGTGACCGCTTCCTGACTGCTGAACCACATGCGCCAGTTCGTGCGCGATCAACTGCCGCCCATTGATGGAGGTAGAGTCGAATTGGCCGGGACCAAAGACGATATCCCGATCGTAGGTGAAAGCGAGAGAGTTGATCGCCTCGGCTGAACGAGCCGCCTTGGCGCCGGTGTGTATTCGCACGTCGCTGAAGTCGTGCCCAAAACGCCGTTCGAAGAAAGTGCGAGCAGCATTATTGAGTGACGCGCCAGGACCGAGGTTCCGGACAAACGTGCTGGGGACGGAAGCGACGGCAGCGTCCGACGCCGGGGCAGTTTTCCGTTGAATCCTCGCCGTTTGCTCCGCCTCACACTTGGGACAGGGAGAGCCTCCTTCCGCACAGGCAGGACAAGCATCCGGAGCGACACGTTCGGGCATTCGCATCACCCGATCAGCGACCTGGTCAGCTTCGCGCTCGTGCGGATCACCGGCCTGGCTGATGGCGAGCTTGGGCTGGATGCCGGATGGTCGCAACGCGAACGATTGCCAGAGAGGATTGTGTCGGGGCGGATTCCGACCGTTGAGCGCAACCTCGGGCTGCCGGGGCTTGCTTTCGGGCGTCCTCGCCTGATTGTAGTGCGAAGCAAACATCTTCAGAACTCGTAAAAGATCACTTCATCGATGCCGTCGAGCTTGCTGCCCAGCGTGATCTTGTCGCTGGGATGGATCGTGATGATGCTCTGCTGCAACGTCGCAGTGTTGCCCGCTGTCTGTACGGCTTTGACGGCTGCATTCAAACGTTCTTCCGGCGCATCGCCAGGCTGTCCAGCCACGCCTGCCACCCTCACCCCCCTGATGCGTGTGACCGGGAAGCTGAGCGGCAAGCCGCTCAGAGCTGCTGCCAGCGCGATGTCTTGAGGGGCATTGCCGACGAAAGTCACTTTGGTTTGTACCGTGCCTTGCGCCACGATGTGAACATTGGGCGCGGCTGGCGATAGTTGCGCGAAGACGACCAGGGCCGTGCGCGTGATTGGCGGCGCGACGAAGCTGATCGCAGGACATTTGATGCCCACCGGGAACGCTGACGGGCTGGGCATATAATCCGGCGGCGGCAAGATAACTCCGGCGGGGCCGAACGCTTTTTGGATGACTCTGGATTGTGCGATCGCGATAGCGCTTGGAACGGTTTGGTCTGTGGCGCTGGTGGTCACGAGGACTGAATTGGGCACACCGCCGCCCATTTGTATCCATTTGCTGCTGGCGGTTTGCAAGCTGTTGTCGGGCACGTCCGCGGTCTTGGCGTTGAAATTCACTTCGCCAACGAGCTGGGCATTAGCGATGGCTGCTGCAACATTTCCGTCGGAGACCAGCGTCCGAACCTGATTCATCTGATTTGCATTGATCCGGTAGACCAGATGGCAGGTCGTCCCAATTTGATTGAGTGTGATCAGCACGATCACGCCGTCCACTCCGGTGGCCGGAAGAGACGCCGGAACGCTGTTCAGGAAATCGTCGGTGGCTTGCGGGTCGAGCTTGGAGATCGGCGCGAGCACATCTTCGAGCCGGTCCAGTCGCGTGCGCGATAGCGTTTCGCCATCCGCCGCCGCTGAGTCGCGGTTGGCGATTGCGCCGTAAACGATCGTGTTTCCGGGATTGACTTTCTTCCAGTCAGCTTGAATATCTTCAGGCCGCGTGACGAGCGTCGCCACGCCGCCGCCAAATTCGACGATGGCGACCGGGGCCAATCTGTTCAATGGGATTTGGCCGGCGAGCAGGAATTTCCTCAAGTTCTGAGCGTCTTCAAGTCCGGCAGCGAGTATTTCGTAAACCTGATAGTGCCGCGAAGGCACGGGTGGCGGCGGGGGGGGCGTCTCTTCACTGCACTGTTTGTTTCGCCGGCGGTGAAAGAGCACCCAATCCATCGTCCCGCGCACGATCAGCTCATCGGTCGGCTTGGGCGGCGGTGGAAACAGCAGCCGCGCCTTGGCGTCGGCGAAGTTGATGTCGCCGAGCGCCTCGGCGATGACTTCGAGCGCGTCGAGCGCGAGAATGTGGCTGGCGTTTTTCGCCGAAAGCACGTCGGCGTTCTCTTTGAGCGCAGCCTCGGCCAGGATCAGTTCTTGAACTTGTCCTGCAGCATTCGTCGAAACGGTCTTGATGTCGGCCTTGACCTCCATCGGCTGTTTGCCCCAATTGGCCGACAGCTCGAACTGGCTTTGTTGGTACGTGAGGACAATCTCGATCGCCGAACCGCCGGTCAGCGTGACGGTCACATCCAGATCGACCAGTAAAGTCTTGCGCGGCCCCGTATTGCTGAACGCCAGGCCCAGGAATGAAAACTGCGCGTTCTCGATGTGGCCTTTGAGATTTTGCGCGCTGCCGCTTTTGACCGTTTCCTGCGTGACCTCGAAGACGCCGTTGAGTTCGACATCGAGCAGCAGCGACGTGGACGTCGTAGCGCCCACCATGGCCCGGGCATTGAAATTGGTCGTATCGCCGCGCCTCAGCTCGAAAACGTTCTGTTCACAGTACAGGCTGATCCACACGCCTGCGCGCGGGTTGCTGACGACCGCCGCAGCCAGAGTCGCTCGATCGAAGCTCTCGAACCTTACAGCATCGCCGAGGTTGATCGTGCCGCCCGGCTGAGTCGCCGCATCGGTTCTGCCGGCAGCAACATTGACCCGGCTGAGTACATATTCGGCGCTGACGTAGGCTGCGCCGCCGCCTGACGATAACTTGTCCGCTCTGGCCGCGCCGTTAAACCTGATGCTCTGATTCGGAATCACCGCGGTTCGGTCTCGGGAAGCAGAAGAGAACAAAGCGGAGTTGAGATCGACGCTGGCCTCGAAGCCGAGCCCCGGACTCAGTCGCTTCTGTTCGAGGATCTGGCCGTTCGGAACCAGTATATCCACCTGAGGTTTGTTATTCGGGTCGTCCAGGCCCTGCAAGAGCGAGATGCGCTCCATGTGTTGCGCTTCTTCCAGCGCGTGGGCCACGTAATCGGGGCGCACCACGCAGAAGCGCAGATCGACGCCTTCGCCCATCATCTGCCGCACTTGTTGATTGATCGTCAGGCTGGCGCCCGGCGTGACTGGCAGGTAGCCCGCGCTCGGCAATTCGACGATGCCGCCGCGAATCAGCAGGCGGTCTTGCGGCGCGACGGCCAGCGCCGCTCCGACCCTCAGCAGTTTGGTGTTGAGGGTCGCTAACCGGCTCACCCCGCCTTTGAAGGTGATGGCCTCTTCCAGATTCACTTGCAGATTGGTGAAGCGCTGGGTCGTCGATTCGTAAAATTGCCTGAGTTCGGCGATGGTCGTCGCCGCTTCGCTGATCGCGTCGCGCGCGCCGCCGCAAGGATCATCGTCGCCGCCCGGCGCCGGAATCTTTTTGAACAGGTCGTGGAGCTGGCATTGGAACTGCAGCACCTGGGCGAGAAAGACATCCCACGGCCGCATCATCATGCGCCATTGCCAGTAACGTTTCGCCGGCGCGTCAATCCGTTCGCGACGCGCGATCCAGGCATCGAGGAAGATCGTTCTCGCGCCGTCGCGAGCGATGACGCCGATCGGCACGCCGCTGCCGCCTTCGGCATCGGCGCCCAAACACCAGACAGCCTGTTCCAGGCCGGCTTTTGAAATCAGGCTGGCGACGCGGTGGCGCTCGTCTTCAAAGTAGGCCGACGCGACGCGCGAACGCAGATGGATTTGCGTCATCGGAAAGGCCTTGGAATTTGGCAGCGGCGTGCGCAGCAAGAGCGGAATCGCGCGGATGATCAGACCTTCGACCACGAAGGGACGGTCGGTGCTCGTCACACAGGCTTCTTCGCAGAGCTTGCCGAAAACATCCTCTTCACCGCACAGCGCCTCCGCCAGTGAAACGGTGATGACGAAAAGATTGCTGGCCTCCAGCACGTTGACCGGCGGGGCTTCGCTGGCCGGCTCGCACAGCTCGAAGCTGCCGTCGCGCTGCACCTTGCCGGCGGAGAGGAAGCTTTGCAGCGCCCGCGATTTATCGATCAGCTCCTGAATGTTGATCGCCGTCTCTCTGGGCAGCAACAGCACACGGCCTTGCGGATCGATCGCCAGGCCGGCGCCGAGCTCCAGCGTACCCCCCCCCCGAGCGCGACATCGTAACCGTAAGCCACGCCGGCGCCGCCCGCCTGATTCGATTGCCTGACCAGTTGGCGCAGATAATCCTGCTCGGCTTTCAGATCGCTGGCGCGGAGGAACTTGCCATCGAAGTAATTCAGCCGCGTCAGCGGGGTCGCCGCCGGAATGACGACCACGCCGTTCTGCTGGCCCACCAACACTAGAGATTCAAAGATTGTCGTGATAGCCATAATCAGCTCCTCTCCTTCATCAGAACGAAATCGATTCCTTGCGGCGCAGGCGCGTCGGTCACAGCGCCCGCTATCGGCAGCAGCGGATCGTTGCCCAGCAGCGGCGTCTCGCCCGTCCCCCGGACGATGACCCGCGCCAATCCTTTGGCCAGCGGCGACGCGGTCAGCGTCAACTTCACAGTCTTGCCGGCGTCGGAGAGCGCCGGCGGATCGGCGATCGCAAACGACTTCCATCCGGTGGTCTTGTCGAAGACCGTGACCGCGAAGGCATCGGCCTTGACGCTCTTCGGGTGCAGCGGACGGTCGAATTTCAAGATGATCTCCGTATCGCTGATCGTGACTGAAGCCGGATCGACGCGCGGGCCGAGCGCGGCGTTCTGGCTTCCGGCGCGGTTGAGCGAAGCGGCGAGCAAATCCTGCAGCGCGGAAGTGGCGACGTGCGACGGGCGCACCGCCGTATCGACCGCTCCTCCGGCCAGGGCCCAACCGTTGTTCTGCCGCGTCAGCTTGATGCCGGCGATGTCGGCGATCACGACCGCATCGTCGTCTCTGCCGGGAAAGAGCAGGGTTCGCGCGCTGTCTTCGCTGGTCGCCGGCTTCAGGTCGATCTCGTCGAGCGCGGCGAAGCGGTGAAAGGCTTTCAGATAAGCCGCTGTCTGTTGCTCGCGCGGGAGCTTTTGAATGTTGCCGAGTTCATCGAGGACGGCTTTGTCGGCATCGGTGATCTCGGTCGAGCCTTCTTTCTTCTTCGGCTCGTCGAGTCCGAAGAGCAATCGCAAGCGGTGATACGGATAGACTCGCGGCGGCGACAGGTTCGGGAGCAGCAGGATTTCGACCGTCTCGAAGACGCGCGAATAGGCCGTGCCGGTGTTGGCGTTGTCGCAAGGTTCGAGCAGCGCCGGCACCTGCCGCGTCAAACAAGTCTTGAAGCGGATGACGACGTGCGCGTCGAAGGTTTTGCTGTCGCCTTCGGTCTTGACAGTGAAGCCGGGGTCTTTCTCGTGCTTGTCGAACCATTCGCCGATGTTGACGCAGGCGTCGGCTTCCAGATGCAGCTCGTGGCCCGCCGCGTCGAGCGCCAGTCCGGACGCGACGCGAATCTCCCCGTGCTGCTGATCGAGGCTGACGCCGAAGCCCCAGACGACGCCCTCGCGGTGTAGCCAGGCGTTGTGCAAACACATTTTGGCACGGTGATAAGCCTGCTCGGTCTCGAAATCGTCCACGCCCAGCAGCATGCCGAAGTGGTAGCGCAGCGCGTAAAAAGGACTGAGCGGCAGCAATTCGCCGCCGCCTTCATCCGCAGTCAGGCAGGTAGCTTGATCAGGCGTGTTAGCCATAACCCGTCTCCTTTTCATTTCCCACTTGTCATTTGTCATTTGTCATTTGTCATTTGTCATTGCGCCGCGCGCCTGCCGGGGCTGACATTTGACTCAGCCCACCCTGCTCAGCGGTCTCCGCGCAGCGCGTTGAAGAGGAGTTGGGCTTCTTGTTGGCGCGCGCTTTGTAAGCGCCCGGCGCGCTGTGCCTGCTCGGCGGCGAGTTGTTCCAGGACGTTGGCGCTGGCGTCGGCTTTGAGCCGCGCTTTGACATAATCTTCTTCAGCCTTCTCTAAATCGGCTTTGAGCCTGGCCGGATCAGCAGCCTTCAACTCGCTGAGCGTCTGTTTAGCCGCTTCGTAATCGGCTACCAATTGCCAAGTTGTGTCGGGGACGGCGGCCTCCCAGGTGTCGAGCCGCCCGCGGTCGGATTCCTTGTAATCGCCCTCGGCGCCCTTCAGCGCCATCCGCGCGGTTTCAAGCTCGGTTTTGGCGGCGCCGACCGCCGGGTCGGTATCGGGATTTTTTTTGGCGGCGATAGCGGCCCGGATGGCTTTGGCCAGCGCGGCCTGTTTGGCATCGACCGCGGCCAGCGCGGCGTCGCGGTCTATCTCTTTTGCGCGCCAGGCATCATCGGCGGTCTTGAAAGCCGTTTCCGCCGCGGTCAGCGCCGTCCTGGCGTCTTTGACCGCCTGCACGTCATCGGGAAGTTGGTTGTCGGCGCGGGCCTTCAGGGTCTCCGCGGCAAGTTTGTCCTGGGCGGCGTTGAGGTCTTTCAATGTGGCATCGCGGGTCTCCTCCGCAGTGAGGGCGGCCTCACGCGCGGCTTTGAGCGTGGCGTCATTGATGCGCGCCGCTTGTTCGGGCGTGAGCGGGGAATGCTTGGCGTCAGCCACGCGGGCGAGCTTCGCTTGAGCCTGTTCAAAACGGCTTTTGGCCGTATTAACGAAATCGCGGGCGGCGGCTTCGGCGCGCGCAAACACCGCCCACTGTTTATCGGCCTGCCCCGTCGCGCCGCCGCTCTTGTCGCGTTCGTCGAGCGCGGCCGTCTCGGCGGCTTGCGCCTCAGCGCCAGCTTTGGCGATGCGCGCTGACGCAGCGGACAGACGTTCTTCGGCGCGCGCCAGCAACTTGGCTGACAGGTCGTCGTTGACGCGCGTTCTGGCGTCGGTGAAAGGCGGATTCTTCAGGGCGTCATCGGCGTCGGTGTTGATGGTCGCCAGCGGCGCTGCGCCGAGCGCGGTTTTCAGCTTGGCGCGTTGTTTGTGCTCCTGGTCGGCCTGTTTGACTAGCGCCTCAGCAGCGGCCAGGCGCGCCATCGCGGCGCTGAGCAACGTTCGCGCGCCGGCGGCGTCAGCTCGGGCCGCGTCAAGCTCGGCCTGAGTTTGCAAGATGGCGCTGCGTTTGGCGCGCGCGCGGATGATTAATAATTCGAGCGCATCGAGCAGCGCGTCGCCATCGGCGGAGGTCGGCGCCGCGGCGAGCTGTTTGCGAATGTCGTCGGCCTGCTTGTTCAGAGCGGCGAAGGCCGCGGTCGCCTGGGCCAGGTTCGCGTTGTTGGCTGCGCTGGCCGCCTGCGCTTGCGCCAATTGTTGGTGCGCGGAGGCGACGGCCGATCTGGCGTCATCGCGCCGCTGTTTGGCGTAATCGAGGTTGGTTGTGGGATCAGCCATGGATTCTCCTTCCGCTGAAATATGCTCTCTCACCCCGGCCGGGCGGGATCGGGGAGCTTTGCTGGTTTTGGGTTTCTTGGCAACCATAAAACATCTTCTGTTAAAGGCTCATGCCGATCGGCACGCCGGGAAACGACCGGCCTGCTTTTTCGTACTCGCGCCGGATGGCGCGCACGAAATGGCCGCGCTCAATCTGCAGGCCGTCGGCGGCGGCCAGAAATCCGGCGGCCACGGCGGCGTTGCGAATCACGCCGCCCACGACCGGATAGAGCGCCGCCAGCTCAGAAAGATTCACATCCGCGGCCAAGGGGGCGCACTCAGGCACGTGGCAGCGCCAGAGCGCCAACCGCTCTTCACGATCCGGCTCCTCGAAATCAACCAGGAATTCCAGGCGGCGCAGAAAGGCCGGATCAATGTTTTCGCGCAGGTTGGTGGCCAGAATCGCCAACCCCTCGAACTGTTCCAGGCGCGTCAGCAGGTACGCGGTCTCCAGGTTGGCGTAACGGTCGTGCGCGTCGCTGACCTCGGTGCGTTTGCCGAAGAGCGCGTCGGCTTCGTCAAAAA
>Ga0187893_10005135_pt1 | contig 23861 bp, 22 predicted proteins | sample MA1701074metaG_FD_139574 | JGI IMG/M metagenome (GOLD analysis project Ga0187893, IMG submission 139574) | White microbial mat communities from a basaltic lava cave in the Kipuka Kanohina Cave System on the Island of Hawaii, USA - MA170107-4 metaG ...
CGGGAACCAGAAGGAAATGACCGCAAGTAAAGGCCCCGAAACCAGAGCCGCGCGGCGAGTAAGCGCTATACGGAACATCTTCACCCCCAAGGTGGAGCTTGCAGCGTTTTATAAGTGTAACACCACATTACTCGAAAAGTTATCCAGGAAACCAAGGAATTTCGGGCCGCGTCAGACCTAGCAGATGCGGACCGCCACCCTGCTACTATTCCCCCTGGTACTAGCGGCCCAGGACTACCCGCGTCATAATTTCCGTCTCGGCGCCGGGGCGGGCCTACCGCGGGCGGAACTGGCGTCGTTCTTCGATCCCAAATTCGGCTTTAACGTGGGCTACGGCTACCGGTTCCACCCCTTCTTTCAGGCCGAGATTGGGTTGGATACCGTGGTCGGGGCCGCCGGAGTCCGCGAGTTTGTGCCTACCCAAGCCGGTTACCAGCGAATCCGGGACTTTCAGTACCTGCTCCCGGTGGGCGGCCGTGTGGTCATCCCTCTCGCTTCCCGGCGACTGCACTTATTTGCAGGCGGCGGCGGGGCTTACCTGCGCTATTCGGAACGGATCAGCCAACCGAGCGACTACTACCGCATTGCCTGCCCGTTCTGCACCGCGCGCAGCGGCTGGGGTTATTACGCAACGGCAGGTTTTAACGTGGCTCTGGACCGTTATCAGCGGTTTCGCTTTGGTATCGGCCCGCGGGTTTATCGCGGCCACACCGACGGTGAGCCGTTAGGTGCGCTTCCCCGTTTCCGCTCCCGCGACAACTGGGTGAACGTGATGGCGGAATTCCAAATTGATTTCTGAACCTAGGGAAATCTGCAGCGCCAGTTGGCAAGCGCAAACCCACCTGTGCTAACCTAATATCCGAGGAAAAGACTGAAAGAATAGGAACGCGAGGAGTACGCATCGAAACATGGCGCTGGCGTCTGATATCAAGAAGCAGGTGATTTCCAACTATAAGCTGCACAAGGCCGATACTGGGTCTCCCGAGGTTCAGGTCGCCATTTTGAGCCAGCGCATCGCGCAGCTCACCGAGCATTTCAAGTCTCATAAAAAAGACCATCATTCCAGACTCGGGTTGTTAACGATGGTGGCACGACGCCGCCGGTTGCTGAAGTATCTCAAGAACAACGACCCGGAACGCTACCAGGAATTGATCAAGCGCTTGGGACTGCGCCGCTAAGATTTTCGGGCGGGCGATACCGGAGTATGCCGGTTCGCTCGTTGTCGACCGATTTGCCTGCAGCTTCCTCCCATTCAGTCTTCTGACTCGGCCGGATGAACTCCGGTCAGATTTGGAGGACTTTCAATGATCCACACCGTTTCCGTGGACCTGGGTACCAGGGTTATTACTTTCGAATCCGGCAGAATGGCCAAACAAGCCGATGGCGCCGTACTGGTGAAAACCGGCGATTCGGTCGTGCTTGCGACCGCCTGCTCGAACAGAGAACCCAAACCAGGAGCCGCATTTTTCCCGTTAACTGTTGATTACCGGGAGTATACTTATGCCGCCGGGCGTTTTCCCGGGGGCTTTATCAAACGTGAAGGCCGGCCGACCGAGAAGGAGATTCTCACCAGCCGCCTGATTGACCGGCCCATCAGGCCGTTGTTTCCCGAAGGCTACTCCTGCGAAACCCAGGTGATCGCCATGGTGTTTTCGGCCGATCCTGCCCACGATCCGGGTACACTTGCCGTCATGGGCGGCGCGGCCGCGCTCGCCATTTCCGACGTTCCCTTCTATCATCTGCTCGCCGGGGTCCGTGTCGGATTGATCAATGGGGAGCTGGTCGCCGAGCCGGGCTATGAAGACCTGAAAAACGCCCAGTTGAATATTATCGTCGCCGGCACCGAAGAAGGCATCGTTATGGTCGAAGCCGGCGCCCTGGGCGTCAGTGAATCGCGCGTCGTCGACGCCATAGAGTTCGGCCATCAGTGCTGCAAGAAACTGATTGCCGGAATCCGCGAGTTGGTTTCGCTGTGCGGTAAGCCGAAACGGCAGTTCGCCGCGGCCCCCATCAACAAGGAGATGCTGGCTGCCATTGAAACAAAGTACCGTTCCGATCTGAGCGACGCCCTCAATACGGAAAAATACCCCAAAATCGAAAGCTACGAGAAAGTGGACGCGCTTCACGATGCCTGCGTCGCCGAGCACGCTGAAGAGCAGCAGCAGGAAGCCGGCAAGCTCTTCGATCAGCTCAAGGAGCGCATTTTCCGCGACCAGATGTTGATAGACCGCCGCCGTCCGGACGGCCGCGCTTTTGAGCAAATCCGTAATATCGACATCGAGATCGGCCTGCTTCCGCGAACACACGGCTCGGCGCTGTTTACGCGCGGGGAAACGCAGGCGCTGGTCACCGTTACACTCGGCACTAAGGAAGACGCGCAGCGCATGGAGATCCTGAGCGAGGGAGAAGTGTCCAAACGCTTCATGCTGCATTACAACTTCCCGCCGTTCAGCGTCGGTGAAGTGGCGTTTATGCGCGGCGCCGGCCGGCGCGAAATCGGTCATGGCGTATTGGCCGAACGCTCTTTGGTTTCCCTTGTTCCTCCGGAATCGAGCTTCCCCTATACCGTTCGCGCCGTGAGCGATATTCTCGAATCCAACGGCTCCAGTTCCATGGCGAGCGTGTGTGGAGCAACGCTGGCCATGATGGACGCCGGCGTGCCCCTGGAGTCCCCCGTTGCGGGCATCGCGATGGGGCTGGTGATTGAGGACGGCAAATATGCCATCCTCACCGACATCGCCGGTGCCGAAGACCATTACGGTGACATGGATTTCAAGGTCGCCGGAACCAGGGATGGAATCACCGCCCTGCAAATGGACATCAAGGTCACCAAGGTCACGGCGGCCGTTATGCGCGAGGCCCTCGATCAGGCCCGCCGCGCGCGGCTCGATATTCTGGATAAGATGCTGGCCGCCATCGACAAGCCGCGCACGCAGCTTTCCCCCTATGCCCCGCGTATCTACACAACTACCATTCCCGTGGACAAGATCCGCGAGCTTATCGGACCGGGGGGCAAAGTGATTCGCGGCATTATCGACGCCACCGGAGTCAAGATCGATGTCAACGACGATGGCATTGTGAATATCTTCGCCACCGACGGCATTTCCGCCGAGCGCGCTCTCCAAATGGTTTCCGACATCGCGGCGGTAGCCGAGATCGGCAAGACGTATTTGGGCAAGGTGGTGCGGCTGGTCGATTTCGGCGCTTTCGTTGAAATCTTCCCGGGCACGGACGGGTTGCTGCATATCAGCGAAATCTCGGAAAACCGCATCAAGAACGTGCGCGACGAGCTCAAGGAAGGCGACCAGATTCTGGTCAGAGTTCTGGCGCTTGAGGGCAACAAAATCAAGCTCAGCCGCAAGGCCGTACTTCGCGAGCAGCGGGACAAATTGGTGAAGACCGGCGGGCCGAAATAAGGCCCGCCCGCCACGTTCATGTTAAGATGGTGGCTGCGGTATTATGATCATTCTGCTGACGATCGTTCATGTAATTGTTAGCTTCTTTCTCGTGGTTGTCGTTCTGTTGCAAAGCGGGAAAGCGGCGGATTTGGCCGGTGCATTCGGCGGCATGGGCTCGCAGACGGCCTTCGGCCCCCGCGGGGCTGCCACAGTTTTGTCGAAAGCGACCACGATTGCCGCGGGTCTGTTCATGTTGACTTCGCTCACGCTTTCCGTCATTGCCAGCCGCACCGGCAGGACGGGCTCGACAATCCTGGAGGGTGTCGGCGCCAAGCAAACACAGCAGCAGGGACAGCAGCCCAAATCGCAGCCTGGCCAGTTGCCCATAACCGTCCAGACCGAAGGCGGCCAAACGACGACGATACCCATTCCGGGCCAGCCGCCGGCGGCCACGCCAGTCCCGGCCGGCCAGCAAAGCGGAGCGCCTGCGGCCCCGCCCGCCGAGCCCGCCAAAAAGTAGTTCGTTCGATTTGCGGAGGTGGCGGAATTTGGCAGACGCACTAGCTTGAGGTGCTAGCGCTCGAAAGGGCGTGGGGGTTCAAGTCCCCCTCTCCGCACTAAGGTAAACAAGGCAGAGCCGGCCGGATCTGGCCGGCTCTTGGTTTGTGCGCCAAGGTTGTAAATCCGGCGGTTGCGAGTGGTTGGTCTCAGCCCGTCTTTCGAAACGCCCAATATACCGGCAAGCCGAGAGCGATGATTCCCAGTCCTGGCCACGTTGTCGAGGGGCGGTAAACGAACAACACAATCAGAATCGTGGCGGCGCCGGCCAGGTAAAGAGCCGGGATCACGGGATAGCCGAAGGCACGATAGGGCCGATCCGCTTCCGGGCGCGTGATGCGAAGCCGGAAGATGCCGGCTATCGTCAGGATGTAGAAAATCAGCGCCGCGGAGATGACGTAGTCAAGCAGATTGCCGTAAAGATTTCCGTATCTTCCCGTTTCGGCGTTATAGGTGCGCGGCAACACAAGCAGCACCGCCCATACTCCTTGCATCATCAAGGCCCAGCCTGGCACCCGTGCCCGGTTCAGCAGGCCGGCCCGGCGAAAGAAGACGCCGTCGCGAGCCATGGCGTAGTATGCTCGAGCGCCCGCCAGAATCAGTCCGTTTATGCATCCGAACGTCGAGATCATGATCCCGATCGCCATCATCGTGGTTCCCGCACCGGGAAAGATGCGCTGCAGCGCGGCTGTCGCGACCCGGTCGGCGGGAGCCTGTTGGACGGCCGCAATGGGAAGCGTCGCCAGATAGGCGACGTTGGTCAGAAGGTAAAGAAGGATTACGATGCCCGTTCCCAGGGCCAGCGAGAGCGGAATGTTGCGCTTCGGATTGATCACTTCACCGGCCGTGAAGGTGATGTTGTTCCAGGCGTCGGAGGAAAACAGCGATCCGGTTTGGGAGACACAAACGGCGACAAACAGCCCGAACATCGTCGCCGCGCCCAGTCCCGCTGATATCTCATCGAATCCGCGCGGGGACCAGAAATTTCCGAAGTTCTCTCCCATTGCCTCGGCGTTCCAGCCGAAAAAGAGTCCGACGCCGATCAACCCGATCAAAGCGCCCGTTTTGGCCGTGGTGAAAACGTTTTGCACGGCTTTCCCGTACTCAAGACCAAGTGTGTTGGTCCAGGTGAGCAGTCCGATCACCAGCACGCCCAACAGTTGCGTTGTCGAGAGGGAGACGGCGTAGCCCGATGTCAGATGCAACGGCGGAATGAGATAGTTCTGCTCTGAGATGGCGGGAAACAATACTCCGGTGAACCTGGCAAACCCCACGGCGACGGCGGCTACGGTACCGGTCTGAATCACCAGGAACAGCGTCCACCCATAAAGGAAACCGGAGAGCGGAGAAAACGCTTCTCTCAAGTACACGTATTGGCCGCCCGCGCGTGGCATCATCGCGGCAAGCTCGCCGTAGGAGAGCGCTCCCGCGACAGTGAGCACGCCTGTGATTAGCCAGGCAACCAGCAGCCAACCGGGGCTTCCAACCTGCCGGGCCATCTCGGCGGAGACGATGAAAATGCCGGAGCCGATCATCGACCCGACGACGATCATCGTCGAATCGTACAAGCCAAGCTGTCTTTGAAACTCTTTGTCCGATGCTTCCGGATCTGCCGAGATCGCGGGGTTGGCCATGGATTAGATGGTATCCAACCCTTGAACCCACTACACAGCGACCAGCTCGGGAACGAAGCTCATGAAGTTTCGCGGCTCGCGATAGCGCTGGAATCGATAACCGACGCCAAAGATGGTTTCGATGTAGGTGTCGCCGTAAGGGAATAACTTCTTTCGCAAACGGCGGATATGCACGTCCAGCGTCCGCGTGCGGATGTCCTTGCCGTAACCCCAGATGCGTTCCAGCAGAACTTCACGAGGCACGATTTCACTGGCGTTGTCCACCAACAGCCCCAGCAGCTCGTGTTCCTTGCGTGTGAGAATAATCTCGCGCAGGTCTACGAAAGCCGACGTCGTCTGAAAATCGAATAACAGATGCTGATCCCGGTATTTCTTGTCGACGGAACTGCCTTTGATCGGAAACATATTATCCACCCCTTGAAAAAGTGCTCACTTGCATACTACGGGGAAGACGAAGATTGGTGGTTCGAAGTTTGTAAAAGTTTTGTAAAAGGTGTGAACAGGATTCCTATTCAATAGGATAGGGTCCGGCCCGCGCCACGTTCAGCTCACGGCCGCTGCCGTCTTCGGCGCGAATCGAAATGAGAACGGCTCGGACGGGGTCCGCTACCCGAAGATGGAATTCCGATTCCTCTCCAGGCCGGAGCACGCCATCTTCCAACTCGGTTCGTTTGGTCTGGAGCAACTGCCGGTCCGCGCCGAGAAAGTCGAAAAGCAGCCGCAGCTTCGCCACCGGCCTTTCGGCAGTAATTCTGACTCGCCCATCCAGCAGGACGTCGCCCTCGAACCGCCGGCATATTGCTTCCTCCACGGTGACGTCCGGCGGTTTGGGGGACTTGCCTTTCTTTTGCCAGGAGAAGCACAATGAGGCGAGCAGAAGCAAAGCAACCAAGCGAGGCATGATTATCTAGTTTACAGGGGGTCGGTGGCAATGTTCACGCGAAGACAATGGCTGGCGTCATCGGCGGCGATAGGCGCAGCACCCGCGATGCAGGCGGCGGGAAAGAGCGTCGCTATAGCGTCGGCGAACGGATTGAGAGCTTGCGCCCGGGCCATGGAGATCATGAAATCCGGCGGCGACACTCTCGATGCCGTGATCGCCGGGGTAAACATCAACGAAGAGGATCCGGAAGACGATTCGGTCGGATACGGAGGCCTTCCCAATGAAGAAGGTGTAGTGGAGTTGGATGCGAGCGTGATGCACGGACCCACGCGGCGCGCGGGAGCGGTGGGCGGCTTGCGCGGAATCAAGAACCCGTCCAAAGTCGCCAAGCTGGTGATGGAGCAGACCGATCACATCATGTTGGTGGGCCAAGGAGCATTGCGCTTCGCCAAGGCGTACGGCTTTCGCGAAGAAAACCTGCTGACGGAGAAATCCCGCCTGGCATGGCTGGTGTGGAAGCGAAGTCTGCGCGACGCCGGAGGCCACAGTAATTGGACCGATGGGCTGGACGCGCCGCCGGAAAAAACGAAGGCCGAATTGCGACAGTTGTTTCCAGGTGTGAGCGAGGAGTTACTTGCCTACGCCTGGGAAAGAGCGGTCTATCCGCCCACGGGCACCATCAATTGCCTTGGCGTTAACGACAAAGGCGAGATTTCCGGTGTCACGACCACCAGCGGACTCGCGTGGAAACTGCCGGGACGCGTTGGAGATTCTCCGATCGTCGGCGCCGGCCTCTTCGTGGACCAGGATGTAGGCGGGGCGGGATCGACCGGACGCGGTGAGGAGAACATACGGGTTTCAGGTGCGCACACCATCGTCGAGAACATGCGTCGTGGACTGTCGCCGAAGGATGCTTGCCTGGAAGTATTAAAGCGGATCGCCCGCAACTACGGAAACGACGAGGCAAGGCTGGCGAAGTTCGGCATCACATTCTATGCGCTCCGCAAAGACGGAGCCTATGGATCGGCTTCACTGTGGAACGGGAGCCTTAGGCGTGGACAGTTGCGGGTGCAGCAGTTCGCCGTGAACGATGGCGGCCAAAGCAAACAGGAGACCTGCGCATTTCTGTTTGAGCGCAAGGGCTAGGCTGGCTTAGACGCTAAAAAACAAGGGTGCGAGACTCGCGCAAGCGAGGCACATTCCCGCACCCTCGATGCTTCCTCAGCCTGATGTTTTACTCTTGCGCCCGAGCCACCGCAGGGCGGTTCGTTTTGCCATTGGCTTCGTCCCAAACCTGCTGGTTGCTGGCCGTCTTCCAGTAGCGGTCTCCCCACCAGCCATCCGGGCTCTGGGCGCCTTCCACCGAAGCCGCCTTGCCACTTCGCTCTTCGAGAAGGGGTAGTGCTTCGAGCGCCTCTTCCATCGGCAACTCGAGTTTCATGCTGTGCCGGACGCCTCTGTCGTTTTCGAATCCGATGCTGATGAGGCGCTTCTTCTTGTGGAGCCCGGGTATGCGAATCATCGGGTTCGGGGCTCGGTCGGCGACCTCGATGGTATTGATGTTCGAGTAGGACAACGCCCACGTCGGTTTTCCATAATGGAACTGCAATTTGGTCTTGTCGCTCAGATCCAGCTTGCCGCTGCTGTACTGAGGAATCGCTGCAATGGTGCCAGAGACGTACTGGGAGTCAAAACCCTCGCGGGCATCTTGGGACGCCGCGGCGGGCTTGGTCTGGCTGCCATCTTTGGACTTTTTTGAGAAAGGCCAGGGGCCGGCAACGGCGACGGCCGTCATCAGAATCAATCCGCAAACAACTTTCGGGGTCATGGGTCTCCTTTGCGGTCTTTGATCGGCCGGTTGAGGGTGAAACTTTACGATAAAAGGTTCTAGGATTATTCACCTATAAGTAACCTGCCCCTTCCTGAGGGCGTCTCGATGCACAGAGGCAGGGTGTTCGAAGTCTAAATCCTTGTTGATAAATCAGAGCATACGTGTATCCTCATGAAGCTGTTATCATTTCTTTCCTTTTTCTTTACCGCTTCCTTGAATTTGGTTCTCGCCCAACGCGTGGAAGTCCGCCCGGCTCCTTTGGTATTCATGCCCGCCCCTGTCGATTCCAACAGTCCGGCATTTTGGCGTGACGGACAACTGGTGATTCTGAACTCGGTTGGCTTGGTGCTCACCACCAGCGGGCGCGACCAATTCTATATGGAAGATGACACAACCGACCGCATTGATGTTGAGACGGCCAAGAACACGCCGCTTTGGATTGAAGCGGTGTGGGTGGATACGGACGGGACAATGTTTGCCTGGTATCATCATGAACCGGGCGGGCTTTGTGCCGGGAGCAGCCTGACGGCGCCCAAGATTGGAGCGTTGGTCTCTCATGATTACGGCCGGTCGTTTATCGATCTGGGTATCGTGCTGGAGTCCGGCGATCCGCTCGACTGCCGTGCTCTGAACGGCTTCTTTGCTGGAGGCCATGGCGATTTTTCCGTGATTCCGGATCGTAAGAACCAATATTTTTATTTTTTGTTTACTAACTACACCGGCGATCCCGCCGGGCAAGGCGTGGCAGTCGCCCGCATGGCGTTCGAGGATCGATTCACACCTGTAGGAAACGTTTACAAGTACTACCAGGGAGACTGGGCGGAATATGGCCTCGGCGGTCGCGTCACGGCGGTTTTTCCCGCAAAGACGCGCTGGGAGCGTGCCAACGCCGATTCCTTCTGGGGACCTTCCGTACACTGGAACACACACCTGAATACCTTTGTCGTTCTGCTGAATCGGGCATGCTGCCAGCCGCGATGGCCTCAGGAAGGCATCTACGTTGCCTTCAATCCGGACTTGAGCAAGCCGTTCGGGTGGACCGAGCCGCGAAAAATTCTCAGCGATGTTGGATTCTCGCCGGGCTACTACCCGCAAGTGCTGGGCATGGGACCCGGCGAAACGGATTCCGTGGCAGGCAAAACAGCAAGGCTTTACGTCCACGGCCTATCGTATTGGGAGCTAGCCTTCCACTGAGCCGTCTCAAAGAGTGACGCGGTCGACCTGCACATCGGGGCGCGCCAACACATCACTGCTCAGTTCCACGCCCAGACCGGGCCCCGGCGGCAGAGGAATCTCACCGTTCACCGCCGGCAACGAATCGGAAACGATTCCGGCATATTCTTCCAGATAGTGCTTACGAACCGATTCGAGGATGTACAGGTTCGGCAGATTCGCGGCCAAATGCGCGGACGCATAGTGCAGAATCGGCCCGCCACAATTATGCGGGCAGACCGGCAGGTAGTAGGCTTCGGCCATCGTCGCAATTTTCTTGGCCTCCGAGATGCCGCCGCACCAGCAGATATCGGGCATGATGAATCGCGCCGCACGATTTTCCAACAGCTCGCGAAACTGCCATCTCGTCATCAGCCGCTCGCTCAGACAAAGCGGTAACCGCGTGGATTGGGAAAGCTCGCGGTAGGCGGCCAGGTTATCCTGCGGGAGCATCTCCTCCAGCCACATTGGATTGAGTGGCTCCAAGGCTCTGGCGATCTGCTGGGCGCAAGCGAGGTTCCAATAGCCGTGAAACTCCATGGCCACTTCCATCGATTCGCCAAACTCCTCCCTGATGAGCCGCAGCGGTTCGCTTGCCTGACGGATCTGCTCGGGCGTGATGTATTGACCTCGGGTGATCCTTGCCACGGAGTCAAACGGCCAGATCTTCATGGCCCGGATGTTGGATTGATGAAGCGAGCGGGCAAGTTCGAGTGGCTGAGTGAGAAAGGAGAGATTGTCGTAGCAGGTGTTGTAAGTGCGGATGGAATATCGGGACGCGCCTCCGAGAAGCTGGTAGATGGGTTTGCCGCAGGCTTTTCCGGCCAGATCCCACAAGGCGATGTCGATGGCGCTGATCGCCCGCATTTCTGAGCCGGCCCAGCCGCTATAGGCAATCGCTTCAAACATGTCGGCCCACAGACGGTCGATCTGGCTTGCGTCGCGGCCAAGCAGAACCGGCGCCAGCCGGTGCAGGATAACCGCTTTTTCAGAATAGGGATCCGGATACGTTTCTCCCAATCCCGTCAGACCCTGATCGGTGTGGAGGCGCACCCAAAGCCATTGAACAGGCCCGGCGTGAACCGTAATGCCACGCGACAGGTGAATGGTCTCGATTGTGGTGATCTTCATCAGACCACCTCTGGTCAGACGCGTGTCAGAAGGATCTTGCCGCTCCGTCTGGCGCGCGCGGCGTGGGCCAGCGCCTCCTTGACGCGGTCCAGCGGATAGGTCGCTTCGACTGCCGCCTTGATGGCGCCGCTCGAAATCAGGGCGATCAACTCGCCAAAAACCTTGGCGCGGCCTTCATGATCGAGTTGTCCGAGCGCCGGAACCAGCCAGAATCCGCGCACGCTGATCGCCCCTCCGATCAGATGGGCAGGCGAAACTTGCAGGTTCGCGCCGCTCAGCAATCCAAAGTTGCAAAGTACGCCTCCCGAGGCCAGACACGCCGCCAGCCGGGCCGCCGCTTCCCCGGAAACGGCATCGATGGCCAGCTTGATGGAAGCCCCATTTGTGGCGCGCGAAACTCGCTGCGGCAAATCCATCCCGTCGGTCAATACGATATCAGCTCCAAGCGCTTGCAGACTCTCCGCCAGCCCATCCCGCCGCACGACGTTGACCGTTCGAAACCCGGACCGCTTGGCAAGCTGGATCAGATACTGACCAACGGCCGAGTTGGCCGCATTCTGGATCACCCAGTCGCCCAGCTTCAGCGGGACCACCTGCTGAAGCAGCAGCATCGCGGTAGCAGGGTTGGCGATCGCCATGGAATATTGAAGCGGATCGCCGCCGGGAGGGAGTGCCACAAGAGTCTCCGCCGGCAGCAGGTTCCGCTCTTGCCATGCGCCGTCGTTGGGAAGCAGCACCGGTGTAAGATCTCCGGCTTTGACGTGCTTCACCAGGTTCCCCACAACCAAAACCTTGCCAAGAGCCTCCTTGCCGGGAACTTTCGGAAGCGGGCCGGGATCGCCCATATACATGCCCATGATCGTCAAGAAGTCGGCGGGGTGGATCGGACTGGCTACCAATTCGACCAAAGCTTGATGCGGCCCGGGCGAATCCGGCTCCGGGGCATCTTCAACACGGATCACTTCCGATGGCGCTCCGCAGCGCTCCATGACAACGCGTTTCATTTGCTCAGCTTACCGGATCGGCGTCCAAGTCCGCCAGTTTCGCGTCCAGGTGTTTGAGCGCTTCCGACAGCATTTCCCGGTGCCGTGGATGGCGGGCATTGTCAAGATCGCGCTGGATCCTCGTACGATCCAAGAGAATGCTGTTGCGTTTGGCTGTCACCGCCATCTCGCCGGCGGAAGGGCGGCGTTCAACCGCTCGGCGATCGAGGGCGTCCTCCATCTGCGATTCCACCGATTTGCTTTCCCAGCCGCGGGCCATGTTGCTCCGGAAACTAAATTCTACTCCCTACGGACACGCCAGTTTCTGTCACCCTTCTTTACGACGGCTAATTCCGGCCCCTTGGCTTTCAGCTCAATCTGTACAACACCGCTGCGCAGGAGAAACGTTTCATCCCGCCGCTCAAAGTTCACGGGCTCCGATGGCCTCTGTCCGGACCGGTAGACGCGGGCAACCGTCAACGTAAACGTGGACGCCGTAGCAACCGTCGTCGAAGCCTCCACGTGCCATTGCGCCGGAATGCCCGGGCTGTTTATCGATTTGAGATAGCGGTGATCCGGCTCGGGCTGGTAGCCGGTCCATTGCCGCAACCGCAACGGATTCTCCGAAAAATAGGACACCTCAATTCCCGCCTTCTCTCTCTCCAATCGCAGCCGTCCCGCGCTCGTATCCAAGTCAAACGCCTTCTGGCCGTGCAGCATCCATTGAAAATGGCCCTCCGAAGGAGCTTCCGCTTCATCCAGAAACACCACCAGATCCGGCTTTACAAAGAACACATGACGCAGAGCTTTTTTCAGCTTTCCTTCATAGGAGACGGTGGCGTCGCCGGCAACGTAATCGAAGCCGTCTTCGAGGCGGGAGGCAACGATCCTCCCGGTAGCGTCGCGGGCGCGAGGCTTCTGGCCCTGCCCTTGGAATAGCAGCGCGTTCTGCGCCTCGGTGGACCACACCCACCCCTTATGAAAGGGAGAACCGTACAGATCACGATACACATTGTTGACCAACAGCGGCTCGCCGTAACCGTTGATCGTGAAGGAATTGTTCGGCTCGTGTCCGTGACTCCAGCGCCCGGCGGGACTCGATTTGAATCGAATCTGAACATTGTCTGCGGCGCTCAGCAACGTGGTGTTCAATACCGCCACGCCGGTGTCCTCAAACACTTTGGAAACGGGCAACGCCTCAGGCGGACGCGGAGTCACTCCATCAATGGCGCCCCACAGGAATCCCAGCACTGGCTCATCGATGTTTTCCTCGATACGCCACTGATTCAGCCACCACGCCCAGTGTGGATTGCCGGTGCGTTTGACGTAGTAGTGCAGGAACGACCAGCCCTGCCCCGGCGGCCGGAAAGAAAGGTCGCCCATGCCGAGATCGGGCGAGCCCGGCGGAGCAGAATACATGGCATAATCGCCCAACTGCCGGAAGAACGGCTTCGTGAATCCATCGATTCCCAGCGGAGTGCGCGCCAGATCCATCCACCAAGCCGCCTTGGACATGTATCCGGCCAGGTAGGAAAGCCCCTCGTGCCAGCCGCCATCGTCGTCGGCCCAAACCGGATAGGCGGCGAAGAACTTGGTGACCGCATAGTCGAGCCATTGATCCGCATCCGAGATTTCGCCGATAGTGGCCACGGCGTTTTCGGCCAGCTTATGCCAGAGCCGGTTGGCGTGGCTGCCGTAGGGTTGGTTTAGATGACCTTTGCCTTCGAGCGCCTCCCAGGAGTTCCAGGCATCCTCGCCGCGGCGCTTCAAAACGGAGCGAACTTCGGCGCGCTCCTCATCGCTGAGGGCGTCGAAAGCCCAGTCATAAACCCGCGCCAGGCGGTGAACCAGCGGTTTGGCCGCTTCGCAATTGAGCTGGAAGTTTGTTGGGCCGTCCGGGTCCCAGCGTGCCAGCGCCAGCAGATACCGCCGGGCCGCCTGACGGTACTTGTCCTCGCCCGTAAGCAGAAAAACGAACGCCAGCGTCTCAGACTCGTGGGCCGCGCGAAGCGTCTGCACGCGATTCGACCACCAGTATTGGTTTGTCGCCGCATCTCTTGCACTCGCGCGGATAGCCGGTTCGGAGGTAGGCTGGCCCCCGGCGAGCCCGGCGGCGCGTGCGAGAAGCTTTTCCCACTGGCTTCGTCCAGGACCTTGAATATACGCTCTAAGGGCCGGCAGTTGGTCACGCCGGATGAACAACCGGGGATGGGTTTGCGGGATGCGCCCCTTCAATTCCGCAATCGTGGGCTGCGGAAAGACAGTGGCTTTGGCATCAATCTGGAAGCGCCTGGGCCTGCTCCAGGCCGATTGGTTGCCATCGGAACCCACAATCCGGTAACGCCAATTCCAGACGCCGGCTTTCAAAGGTTTCGAGTGTGTATAAGCGCTCCAGGGTACTCGAACGGAAACGGCGTTACGGAAATCAGCGTTGTCTGCCAATTCGAGCGTATAGCCGGCGGCTTCCTTTTCATGAACCCAGGTGAGCGAGGGCGGGTTCATCTTCACGGCCACGCCGTCGGGGGGATGATACCCCCATTCATCGGCCAACGGCGCGCGATCCGGAGCCGGTGCGGCTGCAAACAGCATTAGTAGGGCTACAAATAGCATGAGGGAATCGCATCACAGCGAAGCACCGCTGTCAATAGGCGCGGTGATTTTCGCGCCTGCCCAACGCGGCCCGAGGGGTGTGCACGCGAATAGACCGGGCCCCGCCGCGTCCTCCTGATCCGATATGATGTGTTGTTCCAAGGGGGTATCGTGAAATGAACCGACGATCTCTGATTCAATGGCTCATCGCGGCGGGCGGCACGCTTATGACCAGGCGAGAGACCGCGGCGCAGGAAGGCGTTGCCCGCTCCGTGCGCGGTTTGCCTTCTCCGAAGATTAAGGATGTACGCGTTATTCAAACGGCGCCCGCGGGGCTGCGATTTCCCGTGGTCAAGATTATTACGGACCAGGATGGGCTCTACGGCTATGGTTGCGCCTGCTTCACGCAGCGCGCCGACCTGGTAGTGCCTGCCGTGGAACGCTACCTGAAGCCGTTTCTGATCGGCAAACTTGCCGATCGCATCGACGATTTGTGGCAGGCGATGTACAACTCTTCCTATTGGCGTAATGGCCCCGTGCTGAACAACGCCATCAGCGGCGTCGACCAGGCGCTGTGGGATATCAAAGGGCGGCAGGCGGGCATGCCCGTCTATCAATTGCTCGGCGGCAAGGTGCGCGAAGCGGCCGATTGTTACGCGCACGCCAGCGGGGCGGAGATCCAGGAAGTCATCGATAGCGCGAAGCAGTGGATGGAGCGCGGTTTCCGGCATGTGCGCGTGCAAGTGGGGATTCCCGGCATGTCGGCTTATGGAGGCAGGTCCGGAGCGGCCGCGGTGAAAGCTCTGCATACGGGTTCCGTTTACGAGCCGGCGCCTTATATCCGCCGAACGCTGCGGCTGTTTGAAGAATGCCGCAAGCAGCTCGGCGAGGAAATCGAAATCCTGCACGATACGCATGAGCGCATCACGCCAACTCAGGCGCTGCAACTGTGCAAGGACGTCGAAAAATTCCGGCTGTTCTTTCTCGAAGACCCCGTGTCGCCGGAAGACATCGCCTGGTTCCGTCTGATGCGGCAGCATTCGACGACGCCGCTGGCCATGGGCGAGTTGTTCAACAGTCCGCATGAATGGGTCCCCCTGATCACGGAACGGCTGATCGACTACATCCGCGTCCATGTCAGCCAGGCGGGGGGCTTGACGCCGTGCCGCAAAATGGCCGCCTTAGCCGAGCATTTCAATGTCCGCACGGCGTGGCATGGCCCGGGTGATGTGTCTCCGATTGGCCATATGGCGAACGTCACGCTGGACGTGGTTTGCTACAACTTTGGCGTGCAGGAGTATTCCGGATTCAGTGAACGACACCAGGAAGTGTTCAAAGGATGCCCGGTCCAGAAGGACGGCTACCTCTATGCGAACGAATCGCCGGGTTGGGGGATTGAAGTGGATGAGAAAGCCGCGGCTAAGTATCCGTTCGGCAGCTTCGAGCAGGGTGACCGCCAGCGCCTCAACGGCGGATGGGGCGAAGTGCGTAAGCGCGACGGCCAAATCATCAAGCAATAGCGGTTAGCGGGCGACAAGAATACAAATCGGGTAAGCCATCCGGCGACAGGCTCGCCTAGATCCCACCACACCAAAGTTCCCACTCAGATCTGAATTTGTATCGGCCAGGTGGCAACCCGGTCAAGGCAACGTATACCCGGTGGCACGAAACGCGCAATTGCCCACGGCCCCGCCTAGAAGTTTGGACACCGAAAACGTGACTGCCGGTGTTGGCTGCGTGGCCGGTGAAAAAAGGAAGAGGCCCGAATGGAAAGCGATTGAAGAATTACCGGTGTCCTGCGGTTGCATCGTAAGATAGTGCCGGTTCCCAATGTTGCCCGCCGAAACCTGTGCATAAGCGTACTTGTCCGTCAAATTGGCTGCAAAGCAATAAAACGACGCCGTCACGAGCATGAAGGCCTTGTTGGCGGGTAGGCTGATGGAGCATTCCTTGAAATTGAATTCGCCAACCTGCCAGGCAATGGCACATCCCCCTTGCCATGCGTTGCGTGCCGGGTTCTCCACGTCCCGCACCGGCGTCGAATAAGTTTGTGCGCTCAGAATCGCCGGTAGCAGCAAAGCGGCGGCCAGCAAACCACGTCGAGCGGTTCCTGCAATGATTTGTATCTCCATTTCTAAGCTCCTCAATTGATCTGATTGTCCTTATCGGATAATCGCTTTCTAGTGCCCCTTCTCCGGCCGGCGCCGAGCGCGGCTATGCCGGCCGCGGCCAGCATCCAACCCGCCGGCTCCGGCACGGCAGGATCGCTCAGTCCTACGGTAAGCGCCGCGTGCAGGTAGCCCTGACCCAAAGCAAAAAGCTGGGTTGGCGTTATGTCACCAGGTGCGAACCGGTACAACGTTGAATTGGCAAACGGATCTGATGCGATGGCGTAGAAATATCCGGATGCCGAATCCCACGCCAGCCCACCATAGAAACCACCGCCCAGCGTCAGCGGCAAGGCAGCCACCGCGCCGCCGCCGCTGATCGAGTAAAGCGTCGAGTTGCCGAGGAAATCGTTCCCGATGGCATAAAACAAACCATCTTCGGGCCGGTAGGCGAGCCCGCCAGTGAAGCCCGTCCCAATGGCGGACGACGTGCCTAATGACGACTCCAGGTAGGCATCTCCCAGCGCATCGTTTCGAATCCAGTACTCTATGCCCGATCTTAGGGCTAGTCCCCCGAACCAACCCGCCAGCAGAGTGTTGACCGGTGACACCTGTCCGCCGGAAAGAAACGAGACCAATTCCGCATTGCCCCCCGAGTCGTTGCGGATTCCGGTGAATGTAACCGGGCCGGTTGCCGCCAGTCCGCCCGCGAAACTGTAGGACCCATCCCCGAGCAAGACGACGGGGGCCGCGCTTTGCCCTGTCAAATCGATTTGAACCAACTGCCTGGGAATCCCAAAAGAGTCGCCGCTAATCGCAAAGAGGATCGGGCTGGCCGATAGCGTACTAACGAAGCTCAGCAATGACAGTAGAGTTCTCATGGTGTTCCGTTGCCCAGGTGCGCCGTATGGGAAGTATGGGAGCAACGGGCGACGGGAAGGGAGTCAGTCGCAGGCAAGTAGCAGGCAAGTCTCGCTTGTATATCATTGCAAACAAAACTGTTGCTTCAACGAGGGGAATGTGCTGAAATGAGGCTAATGGCCGCAGAGCCTGGGCCGCCGCGAGAGAGTATCGAGCGGCATCTAAACAAGATTCTCGATTCGCCGGTCTTTTCCCGCGCCGGCCGTCAATCAAGCCTGTTACGTTTCATCGTCGAGAACAGCCTCGATGGAAAGGAAGGCGCTTTACGCGAAGCATGCATTGGGGTTGAGGTGTACGGCCGCCCATCCGACTTCGATCCGCGCGCAGATACTATCGTGCGCGTGGAGGCCTCCCGTCTCAGGACACGGTTGCTGGAATACTACGAATCCTCCGGAAGGGACGACGAGTTGCGCATCACCATCCCTAAAGGAGGCTACGTTCCGGTGTTCGCCTCCCGCCACACCGCGACGCCCGCCGTTTCTCGTGTGGCCGTCCCGCGGAAGGCTGTATTAGTTGCGATTTCGGCCTGCCTGGCCCTGGTGGCCGGTTTCGCCGGTTATTTCTATTCGAAAGCTCGGGGCTCGGCGGACGTTGCCGCGCGGCGGCAGCGCTCCAAAAAGTTATTCCAGCAGGCCATGCGGCTGCACATGATGGGCACGCCCGCCTCGGTGAGCGAAGCCCGCGCGCTTCATGAGGAAGTCGTCCGGCAGGATCCTGGCTGGGCTCGCGCGCATTCCGGGCTTGCCCACACCTTCCTCACTTTGATCGACATTGGCGTTAAAGGCAGACAAGAGGTATCGGATACGATTCTGACTCTGGCCCGGAAATCGATTCAACTGGATCCCGCCGACCCTGACGGCCATTCCGCGCTCATCCGCTTTCATCGTGACGTAAAGCTGAACTGGAAAGACGCAGGCGAGGCCTGCCGCACTGCGCTAAGCAAAGCGCCGGATCTCCGCATCCTGGCCAACTGCGGCCTCCTGCACAGTCTTCAAGGCAACCACGAAATCGCCAAAACGCTGGTGCGGGAGGCCATCGAGAGCTATCCCTCCCGCAGGCAAACCTGGCAAATCGCCTGCGTGCTGCAATACCGGGCGGGCAAGTATCGGGAAGCCTTAAGCGCCTGTGCGCGCCTGTTGGAATTGGATCCGGAATCCATCGTTGCAAGAAATGTTCAGGCTTCGATCCTGGCCCTTGAAGGGTCCTTGGAAAAGGCTGTGGACGCGCACCGCTCCGGTCTGCCAGCCATCGGGGTGGACCGCGAGGATTGGATTTCCACCGGCGGATACCTGGCCGCCCGTGCGGGCAATGCCACAGAAATGCGCCGCATGATCTCCCGACTGGACCAAAGGGCCAGGAGCCAACACCGCGTCTCGCCTGTTTCCTACGCCTATATACATCTCGGATGGGGCGAGCACGACAAAGTCCTGGACCTGCTCGAACAGGCTGCCGGAGAGTTGGATGGTGCAGCGGCGGAATTCCTTGCCAATCCCATCACCGCGCCGCTGCGCGCCTCACTCCGCTTCCAGCGCGTCGCGGGTTCGCTTGGTTTGGAGCAACAAGCCCGTTGAGTGTGAAGCCGTCAAAATTCCTCGTTTGCTTACTGTGATAATCTGAGACAACCATGCTTACTCGCCGCACCGTGATGAGCTTGCCTTTGGGCGTGTTGGCGTGGGCCAAGGGAATTGAAGTCACGCGGGTTAGCGCGATCACCGACGAGATCGCGACATCGAGCCAGGGCGCCGTGGAGTTTGTAAAGCAATACGGATTGCGCTATGTGGAGTTGCGCTCGGTGCCGGGTGTCCGCAAGGAGTACGTCTATTTGCCCGGGGAAGAATTGCGCGCCGAGTCGCGAATTCTTCGTGAGAACGGCCTTGAAGTTTCCTTTCTCAATTCGAGCCTGATGAAGGTGATGATCCCCGGCGTCGAGCCTGCGCGCTGGGCCCGTGACGCAGAGGAAACGCGCGAGCGGCGGCGTAGGGCCGACGAGGCTCGTTTCGAGAGGCGGATGGAAGATCTGAAAAAAGCCATCCAGGCTGCGCGAATCCTGGGCGCCGATAAGCTGCGTGTGTTCACCGGCTGGCGCGGTCCGGATCCGGCAGCGGCGTTGCCGCGCGCCGCCGGAATCCTCAATGAGATGTCCGAAGTCGCGGCCAAGGAAAAAATCACTCTCTTAGTGGAGAACGAAGGCGCCTGCAATGTCGCAACCTGTGCCGAGCTGGCCGCGCTGATGAAACTTGTACCATCGAAGTGGGTTGGCATTAACTGGGACCCCTACAATGGCGTCGCGCACAAAGAACCGCCGTTTCCGGACGGTTACCGGCTGCTGCCGAAAAAGCGCATCGGGAACGTGCAGATCAAAGGACGCAGCATTCTCGATGGACCTCAGAAGCTCGACTGGAGAGCGATCATGGACGCTCTGATCAAAGACGGCTATAAGGGCCGCTTCGGCCTGGAGACGCACACGGGCGACAATCGCATACAGGCTTCGCACGATTCTATGAGGGAAATCCTGAAGATCGCCGCAAATTAAGGCGAGGGATCGGAATAAGCGAAAAAGGGGGGAAGAATATGAGGATCTGGATCGGTTTTCTAATAGTTGGAATGCTGACTTCCGCCGCCGGGGCCGAAGTGGAAGGCTTTCTGGTGGACAAGGCGTGCTCGGCGCGCATCGTAAAAGGCGGGCAGAAGGCGGCCACTTCTCACAATAAAGATTGCGCGCTCATGGACGGTTGCGCGCAAAGCGGGTTCGGCGTGGTGACGGCGGATAATCGTTTCCTGGCATTCGATAAAGAAGGCAGCAAGAAGGCCGCCGCGGCGCTTGAAGCCTCAAACAAGAGCGATAACCTGAGAGTAAAGGTGAGTGGAGACGTTACCGGCGATGCGATAAAAGTAGCCAGCATCAAGATTCTCTGAGGCGCAGCTTTACTCCCAGCGTAAGGCGCGAATGGGGTCCACTTTCGAGGCGCGGCGCGCAGGCAGGAAACTTGCCGCCAGGGTGACCGCCAGCATGGAGACAACGACAATTGCGTAAGACCAGGGATCGTTTCCCCCGGCTCCGAAGGCGGAGAGAACCAACGGGCCAGCGGCGAGGCTGAGCGCGATTCCGATCGCCACGCCTGCCAAGCCGAGCGTCAGGCCCTGTTGCAACACCATGGTCAGCACCGAGCGCCGGTCCGCGCCGATTGCCATGCGAATGCCGATCTCGCGCGTGCGCCGGCTCACCGAATAGGAGACCAATCCGAACAGGCCCGATACCGCCAGAAGCAGACCCATCAGCCCCATCATCCCCACCGTTTGAATGATCATGTTCGGCGTGCTGACGGCCCGCATTTCATAGAAGCTTTCGATGGTGCGGACGTCGAAGACGGGCAGATTCGGATCGAGACTCCGCACCACATGGCGCAGCGGCGCCGCCAGGGCGCTTGAATCGCCCGTCGATTCCGCCACCAGCGTCATGCGTTCCTGCGGGCTCTGCGTGAGCGGGAGATAGAAAAACGGCGTGGGTGGTTCGGCGATCCAGAGACAGATGCCCGTCTTGGCCACTCCCACTACTTCCACCCAAGGCCCGCCGGCGCGGTTCAACCGGAAGCGCTTGCCTAGGGCTTCCTGATTCTGCCAGTAACGCGAGGCGAACTCTTCGTTGACGATAGCGACGCGCGGGGACTCGGCGGTGTCGGTAGGAAGGAAGGTACGGCCCTTGACTAACGGAACGCGCATGGTCTGGAAGTAGCCGTCGCCAACCACGTTGGCAAAGAGCGTTTCTGTTTCCTTGCCTTGAGGGAACTGATAACCTTCCGGCGCAATGTTGCGTTGATACTGGCTGGGGGCCATAGGGATGACGCGTGTCAGCGAGGCGGATTGAACTCCCGGTGCAAGCCTGGCTCTTTCAACAAGCTGCTTGAAGAAGTCCCGCGTCTGGGTTTCGGAGTAGCGGACCAGGCTGGGGTCGAAAGTCATCATGAGCAAGCGGTCGGTGCGGAAGCCGGGCGATTGTTGCAATAGGCTCCGGAAACCGCGCATCAGCGTCGAAGCGACGACAAGCAGCACAATGGAGAGGGCGATTTGACCTACCACAAGCGAATTGCGTCCCCAGAGCCTGGCGCGCCGGGAGGCTTCCTGGCTATTCTTAAGCGCGGGAATGACGTTGGCGCGCGAGGCGCGGATCGCCGGGGCCAGTCCAAACAAGAGCACACTCAGCAACGAGGCAAGAAACGTAAAGGCGAGCGCGCGTTCATCGAGTTGTACGTTGATGGTGAGCGGAAGATCGGTGGGCAACTGGATGCGCGAAAAGAATCGGACGCCGCTATAGCCCAGGATCAAGCCCGCTGCGCCGCCTGCGAGCGCCAGCAGCAGGCTTTCGGTAAGCAACTGACCCACCAGGCGGCCCCTTCCACAGCCGATGGCCAGACGAATCGCGATTTCATGCGCGCGGTCGCGGGCGCGGCTCAACAAAAGGTTCGCCACATTGGTGCAGGCAACAAGCAGCACAATCGCCACCAGGCCCATGAGCATGGCGATGAGGGCGGCATCGGGCGGTGAGCGCTCGATGCGCACTTGCAACTCAGTGAGCACGGCAACACGGCGGTCGCGATTGGTATCTGGGTAACGCTTTTCGAGACCGGCGGCTATGGCTGCCAGCTCCGCCTCGGCTTGTTTCAGGCTTGCGCCCCGGGCCAGGCGTCCCTTCACTTCCAGCGCCCGTTGGCTGCGGTTTTCGATGAACCCCAAATCGCCGCCGGCCGACAGCGCCGGCTGCATCATCAGCGGCAGGAAGAAGGCCGAGCGTAAATACTGATTGAGCGCGGTGAACTCTTCCGGCATCACTCCAATGACGGTAAGCTCAACACCGTTTAGCCGGATCGCTTTTCCTAGAACGTGACTGTCTTTTGCGAAGTTTTTTTCCCAAATGTCATAGCCGAGGACAACGACGCGATCGCGGCCTGGCGCTTGATCCTCTTCGCGCCGGAAGGTGCGGCCAAGAACCGGTTTGACTCCCATCACCTCGAAGAAATTTCCGGACACCACCATTCCGAGCCGCATTTGGGGAAGGGAGTCGGGCCGCGGGGCAAAGCCCAGCAGAATATCGGAAAAAGCAGTGAGGCCGGAAAAATGTTTGGAGTTGTCGCGGAAGTCGATGTAGTCACGATAGGAAACGCCGGTGACGGATTCACTCTTGGTCCGGCCCACCACCGTGACCACCTCGCCTGGGTCCACTACGGGAAGGGGCCGCAGCAGCAGGGCATCGGCGACGCTGAAGATGGCGGTGTTTGCTCCTATGCCCAGAGCGAGACTGAGGATCGCGGCCAGCGCGAACCCCGGGCTGTTGCCAAGTGTGCGGAAAGCGTATCGAAGATTCTGAATCACCCGTTTGCTCCCAGTCCTTGCATTGCCGCCAAGATCTTAGTGGCGCCGGCGGATGGGTGAAGCCTGTCGCGCGCACATCGGCTCAGACAAAATCGATCTGGAAAATCCAGCCCGCGGTAGGGCTGTCGTTAGTCGGCCAGCCCGGGTGAATACCGGCATCGCAACTGATGAGCTTTCCATTGTGGATGGCAAGCCCGTGCGGATCGCTCGATCCCGGCAGGAATTCGATTATTTCGAGAACCCGCCCGGTCGCGAGATCGTGCCTTACAAGGCCCGGCTTAAAGTCCTTGTGCCCCGTGCTGTTGTTGCCGATCACCTGCAACATGGTTCCGTCCTGAATGGCAATCCCGTGGTAGCGGACCCAGTCGGGGTGTGACTGGTAGAAAGGGATCATGTATTCGGGCTGCCATGTCTTCGGATCGACGCGCAAATTTCCGCGCAACCGCAAAGACGAGAGCCAGAGCTTTCCTTCATGCCACAAGCCGCCATGGGAACCGCCGCCATCTCCACCCGGAGCGCCCAAAGGGATCTGCCTGTGGCTGATCAGCTTGGAGTTCATATCAACCTGGAATACGCCTTGCGGAGGCGCGTTGGCAATCATCCAAACATAGCCGCCGCCCACCGCCATGCCGCTGGTGTTGCGCGACGGCGTGTTCACAGTCCTGAGCAGTTTTCCGTTCCAATCGACCAGCCAGGCGCATTCCTCGAGCGATTTCGGCTCAGGCAACTGGTATGACTTCGCTTGCTCGCCGGATACTTTCTGTTCCCCGATCCAGAGGCCTTCGGGTGTAACGGAAATCGCGTTGGGGAATCCCCCAGGAGATTTGAATAGCTTAGTGGTTTTCGCCTTCCGCACGTGGAGTTTCTTCCCTCCCTGAGCAAAGGCATTCAGAGCCAAGCCGGCCCCAATACCCGCGGCGAGGAATTCGCGTTTTGTCATAAAACCTCCATGACCAGTTTCAGCAGCATTGCGTCCAGATCAGCTTATCGCAAACGGCATGCGACTTGTCGAGGCGGCGGAACCGGAACAGAATTGCGCAAGCAGGGTCTCACTCCACATTGCGCGATAGGCCAAGCGGCGTTAAGATTCCCCTATGGCGAAACCTTCCAAGCCCGTTGACGCGGAGTGTCCCTGCTGCGGAGCCTCGCTTCGGATCGACCCTCAATCCGGCGCCGTGCTGACTTACAAAGAAAAGGAGAAGCCTAAGACATTCGAGAATTTTCAAAGCGCTGTCGAGAGCTATCA
>Ga0187893_10005137_pt1 | contig 23855 bp, 17 predicted proteins | sample MA1701074metaG_FD_139574 | JGI IMG/M metagenome (GOLD analysis project Ga0187893, IMG submission 139574) | White microbial mat communities from a basaltic lava cave in the Kipuka Kanohina Cave System on the Island of Hawaii, USA - MA170107-4 metaG ...
ATCGCGTTCAATGGTTTCGCGAGAACGGGCATCGAGTGCCTGGCTGTCACGGATGCGCAGATAAGCACGCGAATAGGCGGGCATGAAAAAGAAGTTCGAAAGTGCCGGCATGCCATTGCGATACTCAACACGGGTCTTCCAGTAGTCCTTCGGATATGCATCCCGCAGACTCCCATACTCGATCAGGATCTGCCTAGCCTTGTCCGCATAGCCCTTGTCGCGTGTGTGCTGGTAAAGGAACCCCAGGATGTCAGCAAGGTAAATGGGTTGCGCCGGTGCGTCGTAGCCCCAGAGAGGACTGGGTTTGACGTCCTTCTTCCAGTTCGCAATCACGCCCGGGTATTCCTGCCAACCCAACTCAGCGGCTTGCTGAATGTAAGTGAGGTAGTCCTTCTTAAGAGTCTGCGAAAACAGCGTTACGCAGAGAAAGAGCCAAAGGCAGGCGAGCCAAACCATTCGCTGAGCAAGACGCATTGGGCCTCCAAGAGCAAGCACAGGTAAGGCCGCAGACTAGCGCAGATGAACGCGGTTGAGAAGCGGGCTTTCAGAACAGTCCGTCAACGTCGCCGGTTCCTGACCTGGCAATCATCGACCCCGAGAGAGAGTAAGGACCTTGAATGTGGGAGCCGCTGTCCTCAGCGGCGATGCCATGCGGGCCGTTCGGCGCAGAGGACTGCGGCTCCCACTCTCCCAATTGGTCTGGGGGTGTGCAGCCTGTTTGCCACATCCACTGCTTCGCACTTTCAGATCCAGTTGTGCTAGATTCTGAACCTCGAAAATCCTTGGAGGCTTGTTCATGACGACCGCAGGCCAGACCGCAATGAGTTCAGCAACGCCAGGCAAAATTTTCCTGATTGATGGCATGTCGCACATTTTTCGGGCTCACTACGCCATTCGTGGACTTACGAACAGCCAGGGTGTTCCAACAAATGCGGTCTATGGGTTTGCCACCATGCTTCGTAAGCTCATCCGTCAGTATCAGCCGCAGTATCTCGCAGTGGTGTTTGATGGCAGCCAGCCGACCTTTCGGCACGAGGCGTATCAGGAATACAAGGCGAATAGAACGGCGATGCCGGAAGATCTAGCTGTGCAGTTTCCTTACATCCGGCGTCTCTGCGAAGCGCTGCGTGTTCCCATTCTGGAGCTGGAGCGCTACGAAGCCGACGACATTATTGGGACTTTTGCATGCCAGGCGGGTGAGCAGAATCTGGAAGCAGTCATCGTCTCGAACGATAAAGACATGTTTCAACTGGTCTGCGGCACTGTGCAGGTGCTGCATCAGGCCAAAGAGGATGTCTTGTTCGATGCTGCCAAAGTCGAATCGTTCTTTGGCGTGGCTCCGCAACAGGTAATCGATGTGCTGGGACTGATGGGCGACTCAGTGGACAACGTGCCAGGCGCTCCCGGTATTGGCGAGAAAGGAGCGCGCGATCTGATCAAGCGGTTTGGGTCTTTGGATAAACTTCTGGCCAGTGCTTCTGAAGTGGAGCGGAAGGCTTACCGGGAGTCGCTGCAGAATCACCGCGAGCAGATCCTGCAAAGCAAGGAACTGGTGACGATCGACACCAAAGTTCCGATCAAGGTCGACTGGAATGAGCTGCGAGCTCAGCAGCCCGACCTCGAGAAGATGAGAGTCTTGCTCACCGAGTTGGGATTTCAATCGTTGCTGAAGGAGTTTGAATCGGAAGCGCCGAAGGAGAAAACCACGCTGGCCTTCGCACCTGTTGAAACTCCCCAGCAACTTCAGGAAGCCCTTCAGAAGCTGGAAAACGAGGAACGCATCTTTTGCTATTTCGATTTCAACGAAGATGCCTCCACGCAAGCCAGAATTAGCCGTCTGGCTCTCGCCGGCGCTGACTGCGGATGGGTTGCACGGTTTCAAAACGGAGGGACTACCGGACTGGACAGTGTTCGCGGGCTGTTGGAAAGCTCCACTTTCCCGAAAGTGGTGCACAACACAAAAGCAGCCCGGGTTGCTCTGGCTCAGGCGGCCATCACGCTTCGAGGCGCCGATTGGGACACAATGCTGATGTCTTACCTTGTCCAGCCAAATCGCAGCAATCACCAGTTTGCGGAGATTGCCTTCGCGCAACTGGAGAAGACTCCGGGGCCGGAACCTGACGAGCGTTGTGCGCTGGTGCGCGAACTCTTTCAAGAGCTCTACCCCAAGCTTCAAGAAATGCACCTGGAACCGGTCTACCGAGACATCGAGCTTCCGCTGGCTGAAGTGCTGGCCCAGATGGAAACCAACGGCATTCGCATCGATCCCGCTCTTTTGCTCAGTATGTCTGGAGACTTTGAGAAGCAGATTGAGTTGCTAACGCAACGCGCCTTCGAGTTGGCTGGGATGGAGTTCAACATTAACTCACCGAGACAATTGGGAGAGATTCTCTTCGAGAAATTGAATCTACCTGCGCCAAAAAAACTCAAGAAATCCGGCCAATACTCTACTTCAGTCGAAATTCTTGAGCAGTTGGCTCAGCAGTACGAGCTGCCGCGAGTGATGCTTGAATATCGTCAGATTGCGAAGTTGAAGACTGGCTATGTTGATGCGCTCCCTAGGTTGATCAACCCTAAGACGGGGCGGGTTCATACTTCCTTCAACCAGACAGTTGCGGCGACAGGTCGCCTTTCCAGCAGCAATCCCAATTTGCAGAACATTCCCATCCGAAGCGAACTGGGCACAAAGATTCGCTCCGCGTTCATCCCCGGTGATGGCTGCGTGTTGCTGGCTGCCGACTATTCCCAAATTGAACTTCGGGTGTTAGCGCATCTTTCCGAAGATCCGGTTTTGCTGGATGCTTTTCGCAAAGGGGAGGACATTCATACTCGCACCGCCGCGGAAGTTTTCGGCATGCATCCGGGTATGCAGACGAGTGAAGTTCGGCGGCGGGCCAAGGCCATTAACTTCGGGATCGTGTATGGACAGACGCCATTTGGCCTGGCGAAGGAACTGGAAATTTCGCAAAAGGAAGCGCAGGAATTCATCCGCCGGTATTTTGAACGCTACCTGGGTGTGAAGCAGTTCATCGACGCGACCATCGCCGAAACCCGCAAGACGCAGGAGACCCGCACGATGTTTGGGCGCTTGCGGCAGATTCCAGAGATCAACAGCAGAAACCCGGCACTACGGAATTTTGCCGAGCGCACAGCCGTTAACTCTCCCATTCAGGGCACGGCTGCGGACCTCATCAAGCTCGCCATGATCCGCATTCATGCGCGACTGGCGCGGGAAGGGCTCAAAACAAAGATGCTGCTCCAAGTTCACGATGAACTGGTTTTCGAAGTGCCGCATAGCGAGGTGGATGCAGCTCAGGCGCTGGTCCAGTCCGAGATGGAAAAGGTTATCGAACTGCGCGTGCCCCTCGCTGTTGCGATAGGAACAGGGAACAACTGGATGGAAACTTAAAAGCAGGGGTTAGTGATAAGTGGTTAGTGGTGAGTGAAGCGTTGTAGTACGTTCCTCGCCGTTCCCTTTCAATCCGGCCACTAGGGCAGACTCTGAGACTCTGAAACTAACCACCATCCACTAACCACTAATCACTAATCCCTGACGTATGGACCGCGATTCTGCTCTTGAGTTGCTCCAACAACACACCAAGAGCGACAGCCTCATCAAACATATGCTTGCGGTTGAGGCCTGCATGCAGGCCTACGCCGTGAAGTTTGGAGAAGACGAGGCAAAGTGGGGAATTGTCGGCCTGCTCCACGATTTCGATTACGAGATGCATCCCAATCCTCCGGATCATCCGGAGAAAGGGGTTGTGATTCTGAAGGCCCACGGTTATCCAGACGACGTGATTTACGCGATCAGATCCCATGCCGAGTACACGGGATGCCCCAGGAACAGTCTGATGGACAAGACACTGTTCGCCTGCGATGAGCTCGCCGGGTTCATTACCGCGGTCACGCTGGTGCGCCCCGACAAGAAGATTCGAGGGTTGGAGTCGCGGTCGGTTCGAAAGAAGATGAAGGACAAGGCGTTCGCGCGGTCGGTGAACCGCGACGACATTATCCGTGGTTCGCAGGAACTCGGTGTTGAGCTCGACGAACACATTGCGTTCTGCATCCGAGCCATGGAAGGCGCGGCCGAGAGGTTGGGGCTGTAAAACACGGAGATCTGACACCATGATTGAAAAGGTACTCACGATTACATCGCTTGACGAGGATACGTCGCAGCAGGATCTTGCTTACTGGTTGAGCCGACCTTCCGAAGAGAGACTAGCTGCGGTTGAACTCTTGAGGGAGCGAGTGTTTGACCTTCCGCAGCCGATCGAAAGGGTTCTCGAGATTAGGGAACAGGTTCTTTGAGCGAGAGCGATCGGCCATGAGATTTGAGAGCGATTACGAGGACGTGATTTGTTGCTTCAGCCTTCACTCGGTAGAATTCGCAGGACCAAAAGACCAAGGCGGATTGGGAGCTTCTGCAACATGACGTTGGACAAAAGGCGCACATGAATTCAGCAGCCCCGAAGAAAATCTCCGAAAAGTGGGTCAGCTACTGGCCAAGTTCAGAGCAACCTCGTGAGAGGCTCATGTCTGAGGGAGCCTCGAAACTAAGCGAAGCGGAGCTGCTCGCAATTTTCTTGCGAGTTGGTGTGAGGGGAATGAGTGTGGTGGATCTCTCCCGCAAGCTCCTGAAAGACTTCCACGGACTGCGAGGCTTGTTCAAGGCCAGCGATGAACAGTTGCGCATGGTCAGGGGAATGGGAACCGCCAAGATTGCCACGCTGCGCGCGATTCGAGAGATCAGCGAGCGCTGGTTGCAGGAGAAGGCGCAGCAGGGAAACTTTGTCGAGTGCTCCAAGGATGTACTAGACCTGCTGGCTCACAAGTTCCGGGACCTGCAGCAGGAGATTTTCAGCGTCATCTTCCTCGACACCAAACATCGCGTGCTTGCGGTGGAGGAGCTGTTTCGCGGGACGATCAATACCGCCAGTGTTTTTCCCAGAGAGGTCGTTAAGAGAGCGCTTGATCTTGGCGCCGCGGCAATTGTTGCCGTGCACAATCATCCCAGCGGCAACCCTGAGCCAAGCGCTGAGGATCGCCGGGTGACAGAGGATCTAAAAAAGGCCTGTCAACTGATGGAGATTTCGCTGCTGGACCACATTGTGGTGGGAAGCAACGGACATTTCAGCTTTGCGGACAAGCGGATGTTATAGGAAGTTCGAAGGTCGAAGTACGAAGTGCGAAGGGCGATTGTGGTGGGAGACACCATTTGTTGTTCGACATTCGAACTTCGCACTTCGCAATTCTAAGCGGCGGGCTGCCTCTTCATGAATTTCTGAGCTTCTTCCCAGTCGGTTTGAGTCTCTGTGCCGCCCATTCCGAGCGTCGACATCGCCCCGCAGGCGTTGGCTAACGTGAGAGATTTTCTGAGGTCAAAACCGTTTAGGTGCCCGTAGAGAAATCCTGCATCGAATGAGTCTCCTGCACCAGTTGTGTCAACGGTTCTCACCTTGAAAGCCGGCAACTGAATCACTTGGCCGCGACTCTTGGCGAGTGCACCCTTGGATCCCAATTTGATCACCACGGTGGGAACCTTCTGAGCAAACAGGTCGAGCGCCCTGTTTAAGCTTTTCGCCTTGGCGATGTTGATCGCCTCCATCTCGTTCAGCAAGAGCACGTCGAGATACTCCAGGCATTTCCAGATTCCCGAGTTCCACTGGTTCTTGTTGTCGCAGTTGGGATCGAGTGAAGTAGTCATGCCAATCTGTTTGGCGTTCTGGAACAACTGGGGGAACGAAGGCAATAGCCCTTCCTGCAGGAAGTAGGAAGAGATGTGCAGGTGATCGTGATCGCGGAAGACCTTTTGCGAGATATCCTTGATGTACAGATGAGGGATCGCTCCCGGGTAGGTGACTTGGGCCTTGTCGTTGCGAAAGTTGAGCGAAACTTTCAAACCGGTGCGCAGCTTGCCATCGCGCAGAATGTTGTCTGTTTTAACTTTTTTTGCCTCGAGAGCGTCCAGACAAAACTTGCCGAACTCGTCTCGTCCTACCTTGCTGACGAAAGTTACTGGCACGCCGAGTTTCGCCAATCCACACGCTAGGATCGCAGAAGCACTCCCTAAGCTTAGTACCATTTCCTGGGCAGTGATCTCGCGCCCGAGAACCGGAAAAGTCTGCAGTCCGACTCCAATAATGTCAACGTTCAGTTCTCCTACGATCAGCACCTTTTTCTTTCGTTTCAAGTTCAACTCGCCATTCCTCCTTGAACATCCCCTACGTTGCGGGACAAAAGGCCTACAAAGGTCTAGGTAAACGCAGCCAACAGTGCCGGCGTTCCGGCGCATGCCTGTGCAGCAGAGAGCCGATCCCTACTAGATCAAAATCACATGGCAGATTTGTGAACCCAGAAATGCTGGCTGAAGATCAATTGCTTAGAGGCTTAGCGAGTGTCAAGAGGCCTCAAGCAAACAGGTGTGTATATCCTCTTTTCCCCTTATCTGTCAAGGAGTTATTGGGACTATGCCGAGTCCTGGGTGCTGCTCGAATGCTGGTATCTCCAATGTTTGCAGCACGATGAAAAATGCTTAGACTTTTGCCAATACTCATAATAACTTTACGGCCCTCAGAGCACTGAAGTTCTGGAAAGGGAGCCCACACCCCGATGACGCGATCTGCAAACCCCAGTCGAGGTATTGGAGCCGTACTGGTGCTCTTGATCCTCGTTTCCCTTGTTCTGATTGGGGGCGTCGTAGTGAGTTTCCAACGGTGGGAAGGACAGCCGCCGACGATGCGCTTTGACCGGGAGTTCAAGTCATTGGGCCGAAAACCTCCCTTGTCCGTGCAGATTGAGGACGCTGGAAATGGCCTAAACCACACTTCGGTCTCGCTCAAACAGAAGGACCAATTGGTTTCCTTGTTTGAGGAATCCTATCCAGGACCGTCACTGCTGGCCTTCTGGCGCGTCGGCGAAAAGAAGGCCGTGACGATAGAAGTCGGGAAGCTAATGTCCGAGAAATACAAAGTCCAGGACGGACCCGCAACCCTGCTAGTTACCGCCTCGGACCATTCATGGCGCGGATTTTTCGGAGGAAACCAAGCACAACTGCAGCGCGATTTTGTCTTTGACATTTATCCCCCGCGCCTGGAGGTTCTGTCGAGCCAGCACTACATTAACCAGGGCGGCTCTGAGTGTGTGGTTTACCGCGTTTCTCCCGACGCTGAAGTTTCAGGCGTGCAGGCCGGACCAAATTTTTTCCCCGGATACCCGGCAGGCAGCGATCCCAACCTCCGCTTTGCGCTCTTTGCTTTTGCGTACAACATTCCCGAGAACAGCCCTCTGAAAGTCGTGGCACGCGACGGCGCCGGCAATGAAGCGGTCGCAGGGTTTTGGAACAAACTCTTCCCAAAGAAGTTTCGCAGTCGCGCAATCCCTCTCGACGATGGATTTCTGCAGAAGGTCGTGCCCGAAGTGATGTCGCACAGTCCCTCCATTCAGGATCAGGGAGAGCTGATCAAGACGTTTCTGGAGATCAACAGCAAGCTGCGCAAGGCGAATCACGACCAGATTACCGAACTGAGCCGAAAATCGGCTCCGCGGTTCCTGTGGGATGGCGCCTTCTTGCAGTTGAGCAATTCACAGGTCGAATCGCTGTTTGCCGATCATCGAACCTATGTTTACCAAGGCAAGGAAGTGGATCGCCAGGACCACGTAGGGTTCGACCTTTCCGTGACGCAACAATATCCCATCGAAGCAGCGAACGATGGTGTGGTCTTGCTTGCCGATTATTTCGGCATCTATGGCAACACGGTGTTGATCGACCACGGCTGCGGATTGATCTCACTATACGGACACTTGAGCTCCATCGGAGTTCAGGTTGGCCAGCAGGTGAAGAAGAAAGACGTGGTGGGACGGAGCGGTGCCACCGGTCTGGCCGGAGGAGACCACTTGCACTTTGGCTTTTTCTTGCATGGCGTGCCCGTCAACCCGACGGAATGGTGGGACGGCAAATGGATAAAAGACCACGTGCTGGATCGGATCAGTGCCGGTTCACAGCCGCAGAAAACCAACTAGCCGCGAATGACAGGTACTTCGGGCAATCTTTCCAGATTTGCTTCGCGCCTTCAGTGGTTCTCCAGAGGTTAAGGACATCCCTATGAAACAAACCCGAGAGTTTGTAGAAAGCCTTGGATTTCCGTCAACAGACAGCTACGACCTGCCGACCTCCGCGAAGCGATTTCCTGATGGTGCCCAGTATCGGTTTGAAATTCCCAGCGTTGAAGGGCCGCGCTGCTTGCAGACCGTGATCGATGAGGCGAAGAAACACAAACTTACCATCCATCGCGTCAGCCAGGGCAGTGGCATCCTGTTGCAGACCGACGATGAGATCAAGGAAATGCTCCGCATGGCCAAAGACCAGCAGATGGAGGTCAGCCTCTTTGTGGGGCCACGTGCCACTTGGGACATTGGTGCTCAGCCGTTGACGCCTGCCGGAAAAAATATCGGACTGGGGCTGCGCGGTATGGACCAGGTAGTTTATGCCATTGAAGACATCAAGCGGGGATGTGACCTTGGGTTGCGCGGCATACTGGTTGCGGATCTAGGTCTACTGTGGCTGGTCAATGAAATGAAGAAAGCCGGCAAACTGCCAGCGAATCTAGTGGTCAAGATCTCCGTGCAACTGAGCGCCACGAATCCAATTGCGGTTAAGATTCTCGAAGACTTCGGCGCGGGAACCTTCAATGTCTCGTCGGACCAGCCGCTGCCGTTGCTGGTTGCCATCCGCCAAGCGGTCTCCATCCCGTTGGATTTCTACGTCGAGTCGCCCGACAACTTCGGCGGGTTCATCCGTCATTTTGAGATCCCGGAATTCATCCGTGTCCTCTCTCCGCTGTATGTCAAGCTGGGCTTGCGCAACGCGCCGGATATCTATCCCAGTGGCACCCACATCGAAACAACAGCCATAGCCCTCACTGAAGAACGCGTCCGTCGCGCCAAGATCGCCTTTGACATGATCCAGCGTTACTGTCCAGAAGCAGTGATGTCGAAGATTGGTGCCAAAGATCTGGCCGTGCCGGAAGTCTGAGACACTGTTTTTCCTTCAACACCGTAGGAGAGCTCAGACACGGACTCTAGCTGCGGGCCGCTGGTTACCAACTTAGGTCTAGCCATCGAGGGAAGACTTGGCAAAAGGCGTGGTCAACGTTTAAGTGACACTCGTAAGACCTCAATGCGACCGTCGCGGCTGAGGAACTCCCGAGTCACTCGTTCGAGGCTCTGGCCCCAGACGGCCTCGGGCGGGAGGGTTTCGGCTACCCACAACGGACGGATCAGAAAGACCTCCCGATCTGATCGCGAAACTTCACGCAGCTCTTCCCAAGTGCTCAGTAGCAACCGTCCTTCCCAAACATCACGAGTGCCTCGTTCACGGCTCCATTCGTAAAACTCGAAGGTCCACCGAGGAATATAGCTGGCATAGCGCGGCGGCCGGAACTGGCGCGCCAGAGGAGGACAGTAGTGGGCAACGAACAGGGCATCGGCCGCATCCTTGCTGATATTTCGCAAATAGTCAGCCACGCTCTCGTAGTCCGCCCGGGGGTACCACAAACCCGCTTTCGCCGCGAAGGGTCCTGTCCGTAACGCGGTGCTCAGCTCGCCTGCCGCGACAATATGAGACGGGTTGAAGTCTCCGGATGCCGCGAAGGCGGCAACAAAGAGAACAAGTCCTCTCCAAAGGCCCGCTAACTGAACTGCCGCTGCCGCCACGGTCGCAAGCACAACCGGGTAGAACAGAAAGTGGTATCTCGTGGATTCATAGAAGTAGCGAAGTACACCGAACACCAAGGTGGCGTAGACGAGAATTCCGGTTGGCCCGCTCAACAGTTCGATCCAGGAAGCCCGAGCCCTCGACATCAGCAGGATGGCAATCGACAACAAAGTAAGAACGCCCAACACGGGAAGGTCGGTAGCCCAAGGCTGAACCAGTGATTCCTTGCAATTCGGCCAACTAAAGAAGGTCCTTCGCAGAGCTCCCATCCAACTGCCGGCGTCGGTCATTTTGATCCAGTCCTTTCCAAAGGACGCTCCGATGGCTGTCCAGAACAAGAACAGACCGCCGGCAACTACGACGAAGAGTTTTTGGCGAGGCAAGTCCCAGAGCGCGCGGCGAATGCCGTAGCGCAGAATCAGCCCAGTCGCTATGAGCGCAGCAGGAATCGCTTGGTGCAGAAGAGCTGACACGACCAGCGGAGCGAGGCCCGCTTCCGGTCCCGTGATCATTTCTCGCCGGGCGAGGACGAGACCGATCACGAGTGTCATCGTCAGGGAGCCAAGAATACCAATCGGGATCATAGGATGGTCGCCTGCACTCCAGAAAAGAAACTCCGGGGCACGCAAGAAACCGAGCTTTGGCGGCACGTAGCCAATCGGAAATGGATCCACGGCGCCCCATCGCCTAAAGTCAAGGGTTGCAATCAGACCTGCCAAGGCAGCAACGGCGGAGGTAACAAAGAAATATTGGACGATCGATCCACGATCAGGAAAATGTTCGTGGTTGTCCACATCGAGAATTGGCCAAAACAGCAAAGGTGAAAGGATAGCTCCCTGAACGTGGCACAACGTGGCAATGACGAGCCAACCATGCGCGCGATACCGATGTTTCCACTCTGGACCGGCGATTGAGCGATCGAAGCAATACAGGAACGCCAATGTCGCGCATTGTAGTGCCGTATACATGCGTCCGAATCGCGAGAATTCAATTTCCCATGAAGACGCCAAAAGCGCTGCGCTCAATGCGAGAGACAATGAGCTGGGCAGATGCAGTCTTGCGTAGCGGTAGGCCAGAAACGGGACGAGCAGGCCGAAGAGAAGGGGGGGTAATCGCAGAGCTGTGTTGGTTTGTCCGAAAAGTGCGCATGAGGCCGCCGTCAAATACTGCGGGATGAGCCCCTGGACGTAGTACCCTCCGCCATAAAGGCGTGGTACTCCGTGCTTCAGAATCTTGTCGACGCCCTCAGCAGAGTAGTATTCGTCGACGGCTAGTTGCCGCCCACCGAGTCCAGCCAAACGTCCATAGAGGCCGCTGACCAGAGCCGCTGCCAAAATGAGATAAGCGCCCCACTGCAGCATGACGTCGCGACGAATCGTGGCCTCCAACACTGGCTCTAGTCCCTCTCGAGGAATTCGATCGCGAGATAGCGAGCGGGCTGCATTCCCACGCTCCGTAGGAAATGAGTTCTCCCGGCAGGGTGAAAGATGACACCGGGAGCCTCCACGCGCCCACTCGTTGTTTCCACCGCCCCTTGGAGTACGACCACTGCCACATCGTGGGGATCCTGATGTGGTGCCGAGCCTTCACCCAGTTTGGCGAAGCTGGCGTGGGTGTGCAACCGGCGCAATAAACGGGTTGGTCCTTCGAAGATCAGAGTCCTGGATCGGCCTTCGGTCGCAACAGGTTGCGCGGCCAGCACTCCGCTAAAATCGAAGCTCCTCGCGGGAAGCGCGCCATCGGGAGATCTGTCGCCTGCCGGAGCGGACCAGCGGAGAACGAGATAACCGGAGGCGCCCCGCCCAACCGCGCGGATTGTGTGAGGCAACCTGGATGCATGGTACACCAATCGACCAAAACCAATGCGTTCGTCCTGTGTTTGGCTGGAATCAGCCGTGGCTGCCCGCATGATATCGACATCGCCAACGAGCGGGATGATAATCTCCTCGTCGTCGTGAACATGAGGCGGGTGAGGAGTCTGGCCTTGAGCAAGGACGGTGTAGTGGCAATCCAGCGAGGAAAGGTTGGGTGTCGCACCCAGGAAGATGCGGTAGATGTGGTGAGTTTTGGAGCCGAGTCGCAATGGGAAGCTCAGATGTCGGGTCCATTCCACGGCCCAATGTCCCAGCATCCTGCGCGCACCTTCCTGCCACCGGTGCGGGACCATCTGAACTGCTACTTTGCTCCATGATTCCGCTGAAGAGCCCGAAACCTTCCGGAAGAGAAGTGTTGCCCTGTGCCTAACGCCGGGAATGGCCACTGCAAGCGCAGTGCCCATAGCAATGATGACTGCAGCTGTGGCAAAGCGACGCATGGATCGTGGAAGATCCACCATAGATTGGGCTCCTTCGATAGTCGCATCGTTCCATCGCGCAAATCCTTCTTCCTCAATTCTCTCAAATAGAGCGGGGGACGCGGAGAACCTGAAGAAGTCAGCAGAGAGAGCCTTTTCGCAGCTCTTGGGTGACAGTGCGCAAGGGGACTACTAGCCGATCCTGCTAGCTTGGGACCTGAAACCTGACACCTGACACCTACCTCACCCCGTGAAATAGAGATATGCAATCACGATGAGGCTCAAGACAGCGCATGAGCTGGCAACATCCCAGTGGTTCCAACTCAAGCGCGATTCCCGCCGGTGCTCTTCGGTTACCGTGGCATAAGTTAACCCCTCGATCTGCTTGTCCTGTGGGGCTTCACTGAGATAGCTGACTCCAATCATTACTCCAACCGAAACAAGAAAGATCAACAGGCTGTAATACTGAAAGTAAATGTTGTTCACGACCCAAAGAAATGAGCCCTCGGCATACCCTCCTTCAAACCCGGCCATCCGCAGGCTGACTGGCGTGTCCACTGCCAGACGAAATGCGCCGAGTGCGAATCCCGTTGTGAGAGCCGCCAGACAGCCCTTCGCGTTCAATCGTTTCATGAACACACCGAAGAAAAAGACCACAAAAATCGGGGGAGCCAGATAGCCTTGAACGCCCTGCAAGTAGTCGTACAGCCCCTTGCTTCCGCGAATTACGGGTATCCAAAGGAGACCGATCAGAATCATGGCCACGGTAGCAACACGTCCAACCCAGACGAGTTGGTGCTGCGTCGCCTTTGGTCTAAGTTTCTGATAGAAGTCGATGGTGAACAACGTCGAGCAGGCGTTGAACGCCCCGGCGAGCGAACTCATCAGGGCCGCCAGCAGACCCGCGACCACCAGTCCTCGGATTCCGGGCGGCATGACATACTTGACCATCAGGGCAAACGCAGCCTGCGCCTGATCGGCGATGGCTCTGCCGTTCGCATCGATCATTCCGGCGAACTCAGGGACTCTGCCGGTCTTCGCCAGGCCGAGCCAGATCATTCCCGGGATAATAAAGACAAAGACCGGTAGCAGCTTGAGGAAGGAAGCAAAGATGCTGCCGCGTCGGGCTTCTCGCTCGCTGGGCGCACCCAGGGCCCGCTGCACGATGTACTGGTCCGTGCACCAATACCACAACCCGATGATCGGCGCGCACAACAGCATGCCAGGCCAAGGATAGTCACCGTTGAAGTACCACGCGATCCGTGCGGATTCTTTCACCGGAAGCCATGTTCCTTCCATGCCAGCGGGGATAAGGGGCTTCCAGAGATTGAACATTTCGGAACCCAGGGCGGCCCGGAGCTCGGCCCAGCCACCGAGCCGATAGATGCCAAAGATGGTCAGCAGCGCGGAGCCGAGAATCAGAATGATCGTCTGCAGTGCTTCCGTATAGGCGACGGTTCGCATGCCGCCGAGGGCGGTATAGAGGCCGGTGAGGACAACCACCAGGACGGATCCAATCCAGAAGCTATCGAGCGTTGTCGAGCCAACCTGCATCTGCATCTCGGGCAGCAACGTGCCAAACACCACACCGCCAGCAAAAATACCTACAGCGATCTTCGTAAGTACGTAGGCGACCAGGGAGATTAGAGAAAGCACCCAGCGTGCCGTTGGAGAGAAGCGCTTCTCCAGAAACTCCGGCATCGTGAATACCTTGGAGCGCATGTAGAAGGGAATCAGGACCCATCCCAGCACCAGCAGGCACCAGGCGTGAAGCTCGTAGTGGGCCAGAGCGACACCGCTGGTTGCGCCTGCGCCGGCGAGGCCAACCAGATGTTCCGATCCGATATTGGAAGCGAAGATGGATGCGCCCACTACGAACCAGCCGAGATCTCTTCCGGCAAGAAAGTAGTCATCGGCTGTGTCTTTGCCCTTGCGGATGATCCACCAAGCCAACCCAAGCAGAACGGCGAAATAAGCCGCGATGAAGATCCAATCGACTGTAGTCATAGAGGGCGTACCTCTCTGCTCCGAAGAAAATCCCTCTCCGGACGGGAGCTGCGAAAAATTCCCCCTTAGTCAAAGGGGGCGGCGGCAAGGCCGCCTGGGGGTTGTCTTGCCAATCGGGGAAATCCTCACCTCAGCGCAGCGTATCTCAAAGGGCAGCATCATTCTTTCCTTGGCCTTCCGACCTTGCTGGACAACCCCCACGCCTACGGCGCTGCCCCCTTTTTCTAAGGGGAATTTCTGGCACCAGACGCCTGGGTCAATTTTCATAGCCCCAGGCTTGGCAGCCGGGGTGGGTCCGTTCCCGACTCCACAGCCAAACCTAGGGTTCGACGGCACTCTCCCCTGCAGCTGTGAAAAAACTCAATGGTAGGGACGCCCTGCTGCGCGTCCGCGACGGTAAACCCAACACGGACGCGGAGCACCGCGTCCCTACCGGACTACGCTCATACGACCTACCGAATTCTTTCACGGCTGCCCTCGCAAGAGCGGATTCCGCTGCAGGTTTTCCCAAACTACATCACACCGCGCGGAAAGGACGTCCCATGCTTGTGCGTCCTTCCGTCTGTCTAGCACTGCAACGCGAAAATGCGCTCCGGACGAAGCAAATAGGGTGGGACGATGCAGGCCATGTTGGAGAGAGGGAGAACTTCCTCCGGTAGCGCGATGCCCAGTACTTCCTGGACAAACCGCCGCCGAGCCTGGCAACGCTGATAACACCCCGGGAAGCGGCGTTGGAGTTCCTCTCGCAAGGCGCCATCGACGATGGCAACACCATCCTCCATGCGAGTCGAGAAAAACACTGGTGAGGACGGAATGACATCGGTTTGAATCACCATTCCCGCTCGGATACGAATGTCTGATCCTTCATATATTGGAGAACTCACCCATTCATCCAGGTGAATGAGGTGGCCGGGGTTGAGGAAGATGCCGAATTTGTCAAAACGGCAGACGCTCTTGGATTACCCGATAGAGCACTCCGCCCGGCTGGCCGATGCGCAGGTGATTGAACCATTCGGCCATCGCCTCAAAATAGGGACCCGCAAAGGCACTGACGTACTCTCGCGCAATGGGTGGCAAGTCCTCCACCCCCTCCGTGATCCAGCCTGCCCTGCAGATGTTGCTTCCCCAGAAGGAAATGTTCGCCGACCAGGTGTGGCCTTTCTCGATCCGGCTGCCATTGGGACTGGCCAGACTGATGCGGCTGGGGCCGGTCTTCAAAGTCAGGTGACAGGCCAGCGGCGTTCCGTCGTAACGCGCCTCTTCCACGAGTTCACGGTCCGTCATGCCGCATCGAAGCGCGAAGTGAATCCGCTTCATGGCTTCGGATGCCTTGATGTTGCTATATTCGAAAAAGGCGATCTCGGATGCCGAGCAGTTCGAGCGCAGGCCATCGCCGGGATGGACCAGCAGCATGGTGGCATCGGTCACGTTGTCGAATCCAACTATGCCACGCAGCACATCGACTATGTACGAGGGCAGGTCCATCTGGTGCGGGTCGCCATAGTACTTCCAGCCTACGCAACCGACACGGGCGCCGGCCGCGATCTTCTCACCACGAAAAATGTCCTCCAACGAACGGCTGCGGTCGCGGGGCTGATCCAGAAGTGAGAAGGGCTGGAAGCGCTCCGTGCGCAGGGCGCCGCTTTTGAAGAGCGGGCTGATCGGCAAATAGCCCTCGCATTCGTTACCGACGATCAGCAGCGGCCGAGGTTCTGGACCAATCACCAGCAAAGCTTCTTCAAACCGAGGATCGAAGTTTGTGAGATAGGCGAGATTGGCAAAGTGCTCCCGATCTCCGTAGACGACGAGATGGCTTAAGCGCAGTTCTTCCATCCGTGCGCGCAGCCTGTCGATGCGGACCTGGAACTCTTCGACCAGGGCTACGGGCGGTTCCGTCGCGGAAGGAAATTCAGGCCAGGCGGTTTCAATCAGGCGATGACGAGGTGCTCTCATTCGGTCCTTCGACACGATCGTGTACGTTAGATTCACAGGCAAGAAGCGACCGGACCGGGGGAATCTTCAACCACGCTCACGAGAGCATGTCGCAAAGACAATTGGGTTCGCGAAGCAACAGACGCCTAAAGAGACTGCCAGGGTTCTATCAAAACGCTGATGGTAGGGTATTCAGGAAAATTGGCGGCGGCGCTAGGATTCGAACCCACGATACCCGTTAAGGTATAACGGTTTTCAAGAGGGGCTAGGGTAAATTGCCTACACCTGCCAAAATTTGCATCGACTCGCAATTCGGACATCCCCAAGTAAAATAGTCCAACCAATGACCACAGAACTCCCACTAACGCCACCAGGAAGGGCCGCAAGTCATCCTAAAACCTTCAACGGATAAATTGCTGTGTCAAATGGGGTCATCTTCTGCTCCCAAACCAGTCGGCCTTGCTATTTTCTTCAGTCTGGTCAGAGAAAGAATACCAATCTGCTCGGTAAAATCAAATTTTCCTCGTGAAATTGACGTGTTTAGCACTCTTCCTAAACGGTTGAGACTCTGCGATTTTGATATGATTAACACATGCGTTGGCGGCCTGGACAATCGGGAGACCTGCGGGGAAGACCCAAAAATCACCCTCTTAGCATTGCCGCGCACTTCAGGGGCCTTCTTGCGAGCGATGTGGGAGTTGTTTTCGCGATTGTCCAAGGGGCTGCTGTGTGACCGTTAGCTAGCGGCAAAGATGCTGGTGGCTACTGTAGAAGGGACCATGGCCATTCTGAAGATCATTCTGGATAGGGCAGAAGGGAAAGTTCAGCCCGCCTCGACGCCGGCCCACCGTGTTGAGTTTCATTTCAACATTGGAGAACGCTTCGTAAAATGACTCACAACCTGCGGCTGACCGTGATTCCTCCACGAAACGGCTGCAGTTCAGAATGTCAGAACCAACAAGTCCATTCCACTCTGTGTCCGACTCACGATTCCCGGATTATCGGCTTGCATTATCAACCCCCTAGATTCAGACCTGCTCACTTTGTTGGTGTCGTTCTGGTTTGCGTCGGCCTCATCGCCAACGAGTGGGTGTTGAAGAAACTCTTCTCCTCCGACGGTATTCTAGAATTTGAGAGTCGCATCCAGATTTGGTTCTTCGACACCGCCTGCGTTCTCCTCGGCATTGCTCTTGCCTGGTACTCCCACTGGGCTCCCCCGACGGCGAAGGCTGTGCGACATTCGGTTAGAAACTACCCGAATACGACACTCCTGATATTGGGCTTGGTGTCGACGCTTGCCTTCTGGTTTTCCGCCGAAATCCTGTTTTACTTTGTCAATCACCGCAGAATGGGCCGAGTGGTGTTTGAGCAGCGGGTTGAAGGAATCGCAGCTCGTGAAGGTGTGATGAGAGGCTATCAGAGGGACGTACTCCTGGGGCACAAGCCTTTGCCGAACGTGCGCATCTTTTCTAAAATGACTGTCAAAGGAAGGCCCATCTTTGAGTTCACTTGTTCCACGGATGCGCAGAGCCGGAGAGTCACTCCAGGCCAGCGCCTCGTGGATATCGACAAGTTCATTCTCTTTTTTGGTTGCTCCTTCACCTTCGGTGAGGGTGTCCAAGACAACGAAACCCTGCCGTACTTTGTCGGCCAACTCGCTTCAAGGTATCGACCTTACAATTATGGGGTGAACGGTTATGGTCCTCAGCAGATGGTAGCAAAGCTTCAGCAAGAGGAGATCAGACGGGAGATCAAGCAGCCCGGTGGGGTTTCGATTTACACGTTCATTGATGATCATATGTCTCGAATGATTGGGTCTCAAAGGGTCATCGCTATGAACTGGGGAAGATACATGCCGTACTATGGTCTGGACTCAAACGGCAACCTTGAAAGACGAGGCAATTTTCTAAGCGGCCGACCCGGTTTGACATTGTTGTTTCGGCTTTTAGGAAAGAGTGAGGTTGCCCGGTACTTTCGCATTGGCGAGCGTCATACAATCGGGGATGACGATTTCAGCCTGATCGCCAAGATATTCGCAGAATCGCGAAACGCATTCTCGCGAATCTTCAATAGTGAGAAGTTTTTTGTCTTGATTTATCCCGGGCCAATCCAGCTTGCCAAAGCCACTCATCCCTTACTTGCAGAGGAACGGAGTGCAGTACTTCGACTACTCCACCTTGTTTGATCCCGATCAGGGAGATCTCACCATCAAAGGAGATTACCACCCAACTCCCAAGGCCTATCGCATCGTGGCAGAGAGGCTGACCCAGGACCTCGGCATTCTCGACAAGAAGGCGATGAACGGACCCGGCCCCAGCGCGCGTACCGAGCTTGCCTTTCGGTAGTCCATGCCAGGCCTGGTCGCTCAAAACAGCAATTCTATTCGTCAGGATGTGATGTTTCAGCGAGCGTGATGGCGGGCACTGAGAAGGCCGACCGGGCGCTCCAGCGTCGCCTGTATTGGCGCGAGTAAAGCCCCTCATCCCTCATATAGAACGAACTACACTGGTTAGGGCGCAAAAAAACGGGGAAAGGGGATCATTAAGATTCTGCGAGCGCATTCATCTCCTTTGTGGATGGGTCCTGTTTTCGGAAGGTGAAGCTTCAGAAGGAAAACAACGCGCGCGTTCGATTTCTGACTGAGGACGAGGAATCGCGGCTTCTGCAAGTCGCTCCGAAGCCTTATCAGTCAGTCATCTTGACCTAATTGGCGGAGGCGGTAGGATTCGAACCCACGATACCCGTTAAGGTATAACGGTTTTCAAGACCGCCGCAATCAACCACTCTGCCACGCCTCCAATCAACAACTTACGGAGAGTGCATTATACACGTGGTGGGACTTTTGGGGGGACCCCATTACTCCGGGAATGCATTTCGACTTTTTCCAAGAACGCAACGTCAACAACTTAAGAACATCGTGAGCCCGTATCGAGCAAGTGCAAAGGTCTGAAGACCGCTGCATTTAGACCACGAGCGAAAAGCCACTGAGCTACATCGTATCGTTCTCCGATCTATCACTTCCAAAAAAAACTGCGAGCAGCACAGGGCCGACCCCACCACCAAAACAACTTCAAAAGACCGCCGCACCTGTGTAGAAGGAAAGCACCAATCGACGTGTGCTGTTTTCAGCAATTAAGTCTAGATTCTCCTGGGTTGATCAGTTGACTAGATCATTTGAGACGTGATACTTCAACCCTCTTCCGCATGTTGCCTTCATGCGGCTTTCCAGCGATTCATCCATGCGTAGTTGGCCTCTCTGAGTAAGTAGATGCCGTCCGCGATCGAACTACCCAATAGAATCGGGCAAGGTGATCCCGAGAAGATAAACTCCTCAGGCCGCATTGTGATAATTGGAGCAAATGGATCAGGCAAGACGCGTCTGGGTGTCTGGATCGAGCAATACCATCAGAGCAGCCGTTTCGTTCACAGGATAAGCGCTCAGAAAGCACTTGCTATTCCCGAGTTTGCACAACTCAAGAGTTTGGAACAGGCGGAAAAGGATCTCGTTTTTGGTCGTTCAGACAAACACGCCACCCTAAACCAAAAACTACATGATCGCTGGGGTGGGACGCCAGCAACGTTCCTGCTGAGCGACTACGACAAATTGCTCTCTCTCCTATTCGCCAAGACATCGGAGCGTGATCGAAAGCACACTGAAAACACAAAGCAGTCTCAGAGCTATATTCCGGTCGACGACGCGCCAATAGATACCATCATCAAAATATGGGGCGACATCATGCCCCATCGTGAAATCAAGTTCTTTGACGGGAAAGTTCTCGCCAAGAAGACCAACGAACCCGAATATCATGGCAAAGAGATGAGTGATGGCGAACGCGTCGCGCTATACCTAGTTGGCCAATGCCTGTGCGCACCAGAGAACGCAATCATCATTGTGGACGAACCTGAAAATCACCTTCACAAATCTCTCGTAGACAAGCTTTGGAATAAAGTCGAAGAACTCTGCCAAACCAAGACAATTATCTACATCACCCACAATCTAGACTTCGCTTCTTCACGAACCGACGCAAACAAAATTTGGATAAAGAGCTACGACGGTAACAGCGCATGGACATGGGAGGAGGTTCCACACGATGAATCGCTTCCTGAAAACATGATCCTCGAGGTCATAGGCAGTAGGAAGAAAATCATGTTCTGTGAGGGGGATGCAGGAAGCCTTGATGTCACGATTTATCAGATTGCCTACCCAAACTATCACGTCATTCCAAGAGGCGGATGCGAGAAGGTCATTGAATCCACGAAGGCGCTGCGAAGTAACAATGAACTCCATCACTTAGATGCCGTCGGTATTATTGATAGTGACTACAGGGACCCTGCCGAAGTTGCTTCCCTCTTAAAGCATGGCATCTACACTATTGCAGTCGCAGAAATTGAAAGCATGTTCTGCATCGCATCGGTGATAAGAGTTGTCGCCGAGTATCTCGCCCGAGACCCTGACGAAACTGTTCAGGACGTGTTGCGATACATTCGTGAAGCTTTGATTCGTGAACTCGAATTGCAAATCTCGAGCATGGCAGAAAGGCGGATTCAATATTTGCTTGGGGCATTTTCAAGGTCGTCCAAGGATAAGGCTGGGTTATCTAACGCTCTCGACGTTACTTTAAAGAGTATCGACGTGGACGCGATCTACGAGGAATGCAGAGTCGAATTTGAGAAGGCCATCGCCGCTGAGAGCTTGGACGAACTTCTTCGTGTATATAACAGAAAGAGTCTCGCCACCAGAATTTCTGGATTGCTTGGACTAGGAAAAGGAGAGTACGAGAAACTTCTCGTGCGGCTTATGAAAGGACCAAAGCGTCGGGATCTGGTGACCGCGCTACAAAAATACCTTCCGCCATTGCCATGATGCGCAGGCTCAACCCGTGATTCCATCATTGCCTAGACACTTCCCACTCCTCGTCCTCAAATGATCTCTTCGATGTCATCATGCGGGAGTGTGATAATAAGACTAGGGTCTCCTCAATACTCATCCGGACGCATCGAATCAAAGTAAGCTTCGAGGTCGGCTTCGCGGTCTCGCTCTATAAGCCTCCATTGGACAGAGTGGTACTCGCTTTCAAGACATTGGAATAGTAAGGGCGAGCAATTCGGCCAGATGGTCTGCGCACGTGCCGTCAGGGCTAGCAGTTTTTCCAAACGGGTCGCGGGTACGTGTGGGGTTGATGACAACAATCGGGGACCGTCTGGACCGGCTTTGAGATCTTCGATCCTGACGAAGAGATCTCGGATCGAATCAACTGCTGCTTGATGTGTCACTGCTTCTCGGATTTTAGGATTGGCCTGAAGCACTCTATGACAAGAGATGACGAGCGCAGCAAACACAAAGTAAGCGTACCTTTCAGCTTCGTAATACAGATGTCTATGAGCCTCGTGTGCTGACTTATGCCTTAGTTGAAAGGCCAGCCTGAGCGTCCCATCCTGAACGGAGCGCCCCTGCCAATAGGCTTTGTCAGACTTCTTCAAATCTGCTTCCGACAAGTTCAATCCCACAACTAAGGGTTCAAGAGAGTAGTTCCATAGGGGCTTACCATTTGCGTGCTTCCAATCGAAAAGAAAACTCAACTTCTTTAGAAACGGTTCAAACAACGCTGCTACCTGTTCAACAATCGTGCTGGACAATTCTCGGGAACTGGACAGATATCGTAAAAAGACATTGACGAACTTTCCCTCAAAGCCATTGAGGCGCGGCTCCTCGACTTTCGTGAAGACAACGTAGGTGGTCAATCGAATAGCTTCATCCAAATTGTCTTGTGAAAGGCTGAGCGGTTCGACATCGGAAAACGGATGCGGGATGACGGAATAGGTTTTCAACAAGAATCGCTCGATTCTGATTTGTGAGTGGCTGAGCTTGTCAACCGTGTCCTGTCCGCTATCCAGCATTTCAAGTCGGGCGATCTCGCCAGCGAGTGGTATCGTGTTCGACATCTCACCCGTTAGCTCGCTTGCGTTCTGGAGTGTTGAACGCATTCCCGACCACTCGTCCGGGTTGTACCTACAAAAATCGGATATTGTCTGTTTCAGCTCGTGCGCTGACTCGTTGATGTATTCCCGGAGGTGTTCGACGAGCACGTTATCATCGTCGACGCTGGGAGTTGCAGAGTTCTCCGCACATAGTTCCCATAGTTTTTCTTCGAACAATCTGACTTCCTTTTCGAGAAGCCTAGCGGCCCACTCCTCCAGCTTCTTGTAGAGAAGCTGGTTTGGCTTGCCCTTCATGATATTCGCCGCAATCTCCACTTCACGATCAGATTGGCGGATTTTCTCTATCAAAAACCAGTCGCTGGGCTTCCGGAAGAGGCTCCAGATTTCAGCCAGCAAAGGTGCAGGAATACTCATTGAATCGCTGTGGAGGGTGGTGGGACTTTTGGGGGTAGTTCGGGTTCATTTTCCTACAATTTTGCACAGGTTCAGCGGTCTTGGTACAACAATCGTATGTTCTTGTTCGGGCAGGGCTTCCGTCTCTTTTCAGTGAGATAAGAACATACTGCATATTGTCTTTCAAGACCGCCGCAATCAACCACTCTGCCACGCCTCCATAAGTCCGAGTGTTCTAGCATCGGCAAGCGAGTCTTGTCAATCAGACTGGTTACCAATCCACGAAGGACACGAAGGTACACGAAGTCAGCCGAAAAATGTAGGGTACGTCGCGTTTTCCGACGCACCCTCACTGAACCCCACCCTTCCATCTCGGTGCGTTCAGAAAGCGAACGCACCCTACCTAAAATCGAAGGTGTGACCGCGCATTTTTTCAGAACTTTTCATGCTGGGTTGCGGCGTTGTAAGAGGCGTCGTCCTTTAGCGCATGATTGACTTCCGGTATAGTGGTGCGCTCAAGAGGAGTGCACCCTACCGCTGTGTCAATTGGAGTCAGGATGAAGACGATTCTTTGTTACGGAGATTCGAATACCTGGGGATACATCCCGGGCTCAGCCGCGCGATTTGCCCGACATCAGCGCTGGACTGGGATTTTACAGCGGACTCTCGGTGGAGATTTTGTTGTGATTGAAGAAGGACTCAATAGCCGGACGACTGTGCTGGATGATCCGACTAAGCCTTTCAAGAATGGAAAGGACTATCTGATCCCATGCTTGGACTCGCACGCACCTCTCGACCTCGTGATACTGATGCTGGGAACCAATGATCTCAAACATCGTTTTGGCATGTCGGCATTTGATATCGGAGCGAACGTGGCGACATTGCTGGGTCTGGTGAAGCAATCTGCCTGTTCGTGCTCAGGAGGCGCTCCCCAGGTTCTTCTCATGGCGCCGCCTCCAGTCGGAAAGCTGACAACCGTGGGATCGACGAACTTTCCGGAAATCTTTCGCGGCGCAGAGGAGAAGTCTAAAATGCTTGGTCAGGTCTACAGAAAATTCGCACAGGAAGCTGGAGCTGCATTCCTCGACACTGCTGAGGTCATTATTTCCAGCAACGTGGATGGCATTCACCTCGAGGCTAATGAACACCGGAAACTGGGGGAAGCTGTGGCTGGGCAGGTAAGAAGCCTGTTGGGGACTTGAGACTGGAAACGAAAAACGTGAAACGTGAAGCGTGAGTAAGACACTCCGCGCTGCCTTTCTCGGATCACGAATCACGAATCACGGTTTTTTTCACGCTCCGAATTTGTCGAACAACTTCGCATTCGCCATCATGTAGCGAATGAGGTTGCGACTCTTGAAAATACCCAGAGATCCTCGATTCGCATTGGTTTCGGTGAAGCGATCCAGCTTGTCGCTACCGCTGACGGGCCCGTGAATCACTACCGGCTGGGGATGCCAGCTATGGGATTTCATCGGGACGGGCGTCGAGTGGTCCCCTGTGATGGCAAGCACCATGGGTTTCTTCTGCAGTAACACGGGCAGGGCTCGATCGACTTCCTCGATGACTGCCACC
>Ga0187893_10005138_pt1 | contig 23854 bp, 18 predicted proteins | sample MA1701074metaG_FD_139574 | JGI IMG/M metagenome (GOLD analysis project Ga0187893, IMG submission 139574) | White microbial mat communities from a basaltic lava cave in the Kipuka Kanohina Cave System on the Island of Hawaii, USA - MA170107-4 metaG ...
AAAAGCCGGTTTTCCACCGTTCCCACCGCCCCTTGGAAATCCCGCAAAGGCGGCGGGATTCCCACTTTCCCACAGCTCCGGCTGCGGCCTCCCCTATCAAAACCAGAACGAAAACACGGAAGCTCCCTTCGGCAAGCCGAAGGGGAACGATGGGAGCGATCAGGTGAAACCGGACAGATCACGTGTGAATAAAAGCGGACAAGTTGACATACTACCGACATGTTGGCGGCCACGGCGCGTTGGTTCGCCTTCGTGTGCTACAACCGTTTGTGATACCCCCAAACCAGGAGACCATCATGTCGACGCACGTGAATCGCCGGCGCATCATGCAGTCGGTCTGTTCGACGCTGGGCCTGAGCATGGCGGCGTGCACGCCTGCGCCACAGGCCACGCCCGAACCGGCGAAGGAAGCTCCGGTCTCGCGCAAGGACAAGCTCAAAGTCACGCGTCTGGAGACGTTTCTGGTGAAGCCGCGCTGGCTGTTTTTGAAGATTCACACCGACGCCGGAATAACCGGTCTGGGTGAGCCGGTTCTGGAAGGACGCGCTCTCACCTGCGCCCAAGCGGTGAAGGAGATCGAGCCGTATCTTATCCGAAAGGATCCGCGCGCGGTGGCCCACCACTGGCAGGCGATTTACCGGCACGCGTTCTATCGCGGCGGCCCTATCATGACCAGCGCGCTGAGCGGCATCGATCAGGCGCTCTGGGATATCAAGGGCAAGGCGCTCGGCGTGCCGGTTTATGAATTGCTCGGCGGACCCACGCGCAACCGGGTACGCGTCTATTCGCACGCCCGCACGCCGGAAGCGATCACCAAAGACAAACAGCGCGGGTTCACGGCCTTCAAGACCGGCCCAGCCAAACGGCGGCCGTCGCGTTATGTGGAGAGCCCCGCCGAAGTGGCCTATGCCGCCGAACAATTCGCATTGCTGCGCAAAGCCGCCGGCGCCGACTGCGACATCGGGATCGATTTTCACGGCGCCATCAGCCCGGCGCTCGCAAAGATGCTGATCAAGGCATACGAGCCCTTCAACCCGATGTTCATCGAAGAACCCTGCCAGGCGCAGAACCACGACATCATGGCGGAAATCGCCCGCGGCACGCACCTGCCGATCGCCACCGGCGAGCGCGTGTTCACCAAGTGGGGGTTCCGCGAGGTCCTGGAAAAAAAAGCGGCCACGATTCTTCAGCCCGATCTTTGCCATGCCGGTGGAATCACGGAAGTGCGGCTGATCGCCGGTATGGCAGAAGCCTATTACGCATCCATCGCGCCGCACAATCCGCTGGGTCCGATTTCTCTGGCCGCCGGAGTCCAGATTGCCGCTTCGATTCCGAATTTCTTCATTCAGGAACAGGTGAGTCTGGGCGAGGGATACATCACCAAGCCATTCACGGTGCGGGACGGCTTTCTCGAACTGCCCACCGGCCCGGGATTAGGCATCGAGCTGGACGAGAACGCCATGGCCGATAAGATCGGCCACGATTGGCAGAACCCGCAAACCTACGACGCGGACGATGGGAGCGTGGTGGACTGGTAGGCTGCCGGAAACGACATGACCAAACAAACGATCATTGACAACATCGTCGGCATTGGCATTGTGCCGATCGTGCGCGCGAGCACCAGCGAAGATGCGTTGGCCGCCGTGGACGCGATTTATGAAGGCGGAATCCGCGCCGTGGAAATCACCATGACTGTGCCTGGCGCGATTCGCGCGCTGGAAAAAGTCGCTGACAAGCTCGGGGATAAGACAACGTTAGGCGCGGGCACCGTGCTCGATCCGGAAACCTGCCGTGCCTGCATTCTTGCCGGCGCTCAGTTTATCGTTACCCCCGCCTTGAAGCTGGCGACAGTGGAAATGGCGCGGCGCTATTCGATCCCCATCATGCCTGGCGCGCTGACGCCCACGGAGATCCTGACAGCCTGGGAAGCCGGCGCAGACTTCGTGAAGGTGTTCCCGTGCGGCAATGTTGGCGGCCCGAAGTACATAAAGGCCGTGAAAGCGCCGCTGCCGCAGGTGGAGATGATCCCGACTGGCGGCGTGAATCTGGAGACGGTGGGCGAGTTCTTGAAGGCGGGCGCCGCGGCCGTGGCCGTGGGCGGCGAATTGGTGGATGGCAAGATGCTCAAGGAAAAAAAGTACGAATCCATCACGGAACGCGCCCGCGAGTTTTTGGCCGCCGTCGCGCGCGCACGCTCTGAGATGAGAAGCGGCTGAGGAGCAAATCGCCTCAGATCGCGATCCCGGTTAGAGTACGGAGCGGCTTTCCCGCTACCAGGCTCTCGATCAGGGCCTTGGCGGCGTGCTCGAAATGCGTGCGGACAAGTTGCTCTGCGGCATCCCCGTCGCGCCGCGCCAGCGCTGCGGCAATGCTCAAGTGCTCTTTGTGCGATGTAAGCACCTTCTCGGGCAGCCGCATAGAGAGATGACGGAAGCGGATGAAGTGATCCTGCAACCCAAGGATCGTCTCCTTTAAGACGCAATTACCGCAGGAATCGACAATCAGCTTGTGGAGGCGCTGTCCAGCTTCGGAAAGCGCGCGGGTGTCAACGGGGGGATTCACGCTCTGGCGATGCAACGACGTCGTGACCGCGGCGACATCGGCCGGCTCGGCCAGCGCCGCGGCAAGCCTTGCCGCCGAACCCTCCAACACGCCGCGTACATGGTACATCTCCTGCACTCGCCCCAAATCGAGGCGGGAAACATAGGTGCCCAGCCTCGGGCGCACTTCAATGAAGCCCTCCCGTTCCAGCCGCAGAATGGCTTCCCGAACCGGTGTCCGGCTGAGCCTCATCTGGCGGATGAAGCGCTCAATGGGAACCAGCGAACCGGGCGTGAGGTGGTTGGCGAGGATCTCCTCCTTAATACGCCGGTAGGCGGTCCCGGTGAGCGACTCAGCGCCGGATTTCGACGTGGTAATGGGCTTGACGGCCATCTGGTATATCAGTAATATATCAGATTCCGGGAGGATGCTCTCATGTCCGGTACTTTGCTTCTCCTACTGCTTAGCGCAAACGTCCACGCGCTCGCGCAAACCGTCACAGCAACATTAGTCGGCCGCGTTTCCGACGCCACCGCCGCCTCCGTGCCTGCTGCCGCCATCACGGTCACCCACCTGGCCACTAATACGTCCCGCGGTGTCGAGACATCGGCCGAAGGCGGCTTTTCGATCTCTTATTTACCGCCTGGCATCTACCGGGTAACCGCCGAGAAGGCCGGATTTCGCAAAGCTGTCGTGGATAACTTCGAACTGCAAGTGGACCAAACGGCGCGGCTTGATATTTCGCTGGAGGTGGGCAACGTGGCAGAAACGGTCGAAGTAACCGCGACGCCCCCACTGGTTGCTTCCGAAACGAGTTCCGTTGGTCAGGTGATCGCGAATAAACAGATCGTAGATCTGCCGCTCAAAGGCCGCAGTTTTTACGAATTGGCATTGCTTGCGCCCGGAACCACGCCGCAGATGCCTGGTTCCTTCGTCGGCAGCAGGCGGCCGACACCGGGTGGGTTGAATGCACCGGCATTTTATGTGGGCGGAGCGCGAGAGAAATCGAACGGGTACCTCATCGACGGCGTTGATTCGCAGGACCCTCACTACCTCTCGCCGTCCTTTTTTCCTTCCGTCGATGTGATCCAGGAATTCAAGCTGCTCACCAACGCCTATTCGGCCGAATACGGCCGGTTTGCAGCGCAGATCAACGCCGCAACACGTTCCGGCGGCAACCAGTTCCGCGGCGCCGCCTACCATTTCTTCCGCAACGACACGCTGGACGCGGCGAATTTCTTCGACAATCTCACTGGCAGGAGAAGGGCGCCGCTGCGCTACAACCAGTTCGGCACAACTCTCGGCGGCCGCGCCGGGATTCCCAAACTCTACGACGGCAAGGACCGTACCTTCTTTTTCGTCAGCTACGAAGGCACTCGCATACGGCGCGGGCGCACGGCGCAGTTAAGCGTGCCCACCGCGGCGCAGCGCCAGGGCGATTTCAACCCGGCCGGCGTGCGTTCCAACCAGCCCATTTTCGACCCGGCCACCACACGGCCCAATCCCGCTGGGCCAGGCATCATTCGCGATTTGTTTCCGCAGAACCGCATTCCGTCCAGCCGGTTCACGAATTTCGGCACGGAACTCTTAAAGCTTTATCCGTCGCCGCTCACCGACGCGCGCACCGGAAACAACTACTTCGCCGGGCTCAGCGACAATAGCGACAACAACCAGTTTGTCGGCCGCCTGGATCACCGCTTCAACCAGAGCAACAGCATCTTCTTCCGCTATGCCTTTTTTGACGGGGCGCAGAGCGATCTGAGCCCGATCGACCAGGGCGGCAGCGTTACCGATGTGCGCACCAGCAACCTGGCTTTCAACTATGTACGCGTGTTCTCGCCTTATCTTCTCTACGAGCTGCGAGCCGGATACAACCGGCCCACTTACCTGATCCTTCAGGACGGCGCCTTCAAGACAGATTACGCGCGTAATTTGGGATTGAAGAACCTGCTCGATGACCCTGTAGGCTGGGGCGTGCCTCAAATCTCGCTCACAGGTTTCAGCGGTATTGGAAGCGAGACCAATCCTACGACACAGATTTCCAACGTGTACCACCTGGTGAACCACGTCAGCTTCACTCGCGGCAATCACAGCTTGAAATTCGGCGCCGATCAGCGAAGAACGAATTACAACGATCGCAGCGAGCGGTTTGTGCGCGGCTCGTTTTCATTTACCGGTGGCTTGACCGGAGACCCCGCGCGCATAGGAACAACAGGAGTCTCGGTGGCGGATCTGCTGCTGGGGTTGCCTCTTACAGCGGGCGGGTCCAACACATCGCTGGCCGGTAATTTCAACGGTTTCAGCCACGGGTTCTTTGTTCAGGACGACTGGAAAGTGAGCCGCAGAGTCACGCTGAACCTGGGGCTGCGCTACGATCTGAATCTGCGTTATACGGATGTTCAGAACCGGCTCACCTTGTTCGACGCCGCGCATCCGGGCGGCCGCCTGTTGATCGCCGGAGCCAGCCAGGCATTTGTTCCAGGAGCCGGATTCATACAGGGAGTCGAAACGCGGCGCGGCCTGCTGGCGGCCGACAAGAACAACTTCGGTCCGCGTGTTGGCATTGCGGTGCGGCCGTTTGACAGCAACCGCACCGTGATCCGCGCCGGCTACGGCCTTTTTTACGACATCATCGAACTTCAGGACGTGCGCACGTTTGTACGGAATCCGCCCTTTGGAGAAGTGATCCAATTGCGCGCGGACCAGAACGCGCATTCCGGCAGCGCGGCCGCGCTTCGCGTGGCGGACTTGTTTCCCCCGCGCGGGACTCCCGCGGCGCGGCCGAACGCATTTTCGATGGGACCGGCCTACCCGGATCCGTACTACCAGCAATGGAATTTCGGCGTTCAACACGAGCTTGCCCGCGGCGTCATGGCTGAGGTGGGTTACATGGGATCAAAAGGGACGCGGCTGGCGCAGCGGCTCAACTACAACCAAGCCACGCTCGACGCCGACCCTGCGCGTCCTACAGCGCTGCTGAGCCGCCAACGGTACCCGCTGTTCGGAAACAACATTCGCGTGACCGAACCGGATGCAAACTCCACCTATCACGCCGGTTTCGTAAAAGCGGAGAAGCGCTTCCGCTCCGGAGTCTCTTTTCTCGCCTCCTACACGCTTGCGAAATCGTTGGACGGCGGGTCGCTGATCGACGACAACCCGCGCGACATTTACAACAAGCGTCTGTTGAAAGCGCGCTCCGGGTTTGATATCCGGCATCGCGGAATCTTCAGCGGGTCATGGGAGCTGCCGTTCGGCCCCGGCAAACGCTACGCGGGCTCTGGCCCAGCCGCGTTTATCATCGGCGGGTGGCAAGTAAACGGGATCGCCAGTTTCCGCGGTGGGTTCCCGTTCACGGTGAATGCGCAAGGCGACGTGTGCAATTGCAACGCCGCCAGCCAGACGGCGCAGCAGATCGGCGACCCGCGCTCCAGCTTCGAGCAGAACCGCGAACGCTGGTTCAACATCGCGGCCTTCGACCAGCCGGCCCGCGGCGTGTTCGGATCAAGCGGCCGCAACATTCTTGACGGACCGGGCGCGACCAATATCGACCTTTCGCTGTTCAAGCACTTCCGCGTTAGCGAACGAACGCGGGTGCAATTCCGCGCCGAGTTTTTCAACCTGTTTAACCATGTCCGTTTCGGGCAGCCTGGCGGCGGACTGCGCTCTCCCACGCTGGGAGTGATCACTTCCGCGGCCGATCCGCGGATCATTCAGTTTGCACTAAAGCTGGAGTACTAATGACGACACTGCGTTGCTCTTACTGGCTCGCCGTATTGGCGGCGGTTTCTCCCTCGGGTTGGGCGATCGAGATCGCCACTGGCAAGATGCTCGGCGCCAAGTATGAAGGGCGATCGTTTTATGTGCGCGATTCCGCTTCAAGCGCGTGGCGCAAAACATATACTGGCCGCCAGTATCGCCCGGAAGCGGCGGGACGGCTGATGAATCTGCGGATCGCGCAAGGGCTGTTTCATGACGAATGGCTCACCGAGCTGCCCTTCGATCCGGACAAGCACACGGAGCGGCTGATTCAAGCGCTGGACAGCTACAAGGCGCACGGCATCATGGCGATCAACGTATCGCTGCAGGGCGGCAACATGGCCTATGACCGCGACGGACGCGTCAAGCGAAGCCGTGACCATAAACTGGGGCCAGGCAAAGGCTCGCTGGTCAGCGCATTCCGCCCGGACGGGTCGCTGAAGCCGGAATGGATGAAGCGCGCTCTCCGGTTGCAACGGGAACTTGACAAGCGCAGCATGATTCTTGATCTGCTGTATTTCTACCAGCACCAGGACGAGCTCTTTAAAGACACCCAAGCAATTGACCGGGCGGCTTTGCTGGTGACCGATTGGCTCATCGATAACAACTGCCGCAACGTGATCATTGAAATCGCCAACGAGCATGACGTGGGAAGTTACGATCACGGCCGCTACATCCATAACCAGATGGGACACCTGATCACACTGGTCAAGAAGCGCTTCGCCGAGCGTAAGGCCCCATTCCGCCTGCCGGTGTCGGCTTCTACAGGGGGAGCGATGAGGGTGTTCGATGGCGTGATTCAAAATGCCGACCTGGTGATCATTCATGGCAACGGCAAGACGCCGGACCTCAAGCGCGCGCGTGTAGCGGAGTTAATGAAGGACTCCACCATGCCCGGACCGATCTTCATGAACGAAGACGATAACGGCCGCGAGACCACTTTGGAGAACCTTAGCAAGGAACTCGGCAGCCTGGACGCCGTCTTCGACTCCGGCGGAAGCTGGGGTTACATGCCTTGGGTGCAGTTGCAGATTTTCCCGTTCCGGCATTTCCAGCCGGGCAGGAGCCCTCGAGTAGAGGATTCGATGCCGGTTGCGGAACGCGATCCGGCATACTTTAAAGCCGTACTCGAACACATTCGCAAGCGGCTCTTCCAAGATGGCCTTTCCAAGAGCAACGACTGAAACCGCGAGTACGCCTCTGGCGGCCGCGTCGTGGCCATGGAAAGTGACCGTCTTTCTTCTGACCGCAACGCTGCTCAGTTATCTGGACCGGCAGGCGCTTAGCGTGGTGGCCGCGCGCGTGGCTGAAGAATTGTCGCTTGACAACGCGCGGCTGGGGCTGCTGTTATCGGCCTTCTTTTACACCTATGCGGCGATGCATATCTTTGTTGGCTGGATACTGGACCGGTATAACATCCGCATCACTTACGGCCTTTTCGTAGCGCTGTGGTCGCTGGCGCAAATCGGCTGCGGACTGGCGGGCGGCTTTAGCAGTCTGTTCACCGGCCGGTTGTTTCTAGGCGCGTTCGAAACGGCTGGTCAAACGGGAGCGGCACGCATCATTGCGCGAATTTTGCCTGCCAAGGATCGCGCCTTCGCCAACGGCCTCATGATGAGCGGAGGCAGCATCGGCGCCGCCATCTCGGGTCCTCTGATGATCTGGCTGGCCAACACGACAGGCTGGCGAGTGGGTTTTTTGATTTTGGGTGCAATTGGAATTGCGTGGGCCGGCGCCTGGATATGGTGGTTCCGGCCGCCGCGTGAAGTTCTCTACGGGCACAGCGGCCAAGGCGCGCCGCCTGGCGAACCGTGGAGTCTGATTCTGCGCAATCCACAGTTCTGGGGCTGCATCACCGGAGCTGCGTTCACCATTCCCATCATCCATATCGGTTCCTCCTGGATACCGGCCTACTTTGTACAGCACTGGAAGTTTCCGCTGGGAGGCGCTCTGGGGGGCTACCTGTTTTTCATTTATCTGGGCTTGGATGCCGGCTTTATCGGCGGCGGCTGGCTGGTCCAGCGGTTAACGCGGAAAACAGGCCGCGTCATGGCGGCCCGCAAGCAGGTGATGGCGTTGGCGGCCGTACTGATGCTGGCCGCGGCGCTGGTTCCGCTGGCGCCCTCCGCGCTCGCGGCAGTGGCGCTGGTTCTGGTGATGAACATCGGCCGGGCGGCATGGGGCGCGATCTTTCTGGCGTTCAATCAGGACATTGCGCCTGGCCGCGTGGGGATGATCGCCGGCACAATGGGATGTATCGGCGCATTCGCCGGGGCGATCCTGGTTTGGCTGATCGGGATCATCAGTAAAAGCGCCGGATTCGACATTCCTTTTTTCATGATCGGCGCGCTGGCGATTCTGGGAACGCTTCCCGTTCTGCTGACGCCGTGGAGAGAGAAGTGACATGGACACAGTGGCGCTAATCAAAGGCGATGGCATCGGCCCGGAGGTCGTCGAGGCCACGCTGCGCGTGCTGGAGGCAAGCGGCTCGCGGCTTGACTATCGGGAGGTGCTGGCAGGCGAACAGGCCCGGGCCAGAGTGGGCGTCGAGCTGCCGATCGAGACGATCCGCGAGATTCGCGAATTGGGCGTGGCGTTGAAAGCGCCGTTGCACGCGGCTCGCATGAGCGGCGGCGTAAGCGTCGTTGAAAATGGCACAGTCCGGCGGCACCCCAGCGTGAACAACGGACTGCGCAGGGAACTCGGTCTGTTCGTTAATGTACGGCCCGTCAAGGGATGGGCGGTGGCAATGGACCTGGTGATCATGCGCGAAATCACCGAAGACATGTATGCGGGACTGGAACGCCGCATCGATGAACAAACGGCGGAGGCAGTGAAACGAATCACGGCGGGCGCAACCTCACGGCTGGCGCGCTATGCCTGCGAATACGCTCTGCGCATGGGCCGGCGCCGAATCATGGCTGTGCACAAGGCCAACGTGCTTCATCTGACCGACGGATTGTTTCTCGAAACAGTTCGGGAAACCGTCGCCCACTATCCGTCATTGCTCTTCGAGGAGATGGCGATTGACGCAGCCTGCTACAACATGGTGAAGCGCCCCGGGATGTTCGACGTGCTGGTGCTGCCGAATCAATACGGCGATATCATTTCCGATCTCGCCGCAGGCGTGGCGGGAAGCCTGGGTTTGGCGCCGGGCGCGAATATCGGCCCTGAGGCGGCGGTGTTTGAGGCCGCCCATGGAGCCGCTCCCGACATCGCCGGGCGCAATGTTGCCAATCCCATTGGCCTGATACTTTCCGCAGCGATGATGCTCGATCATCTCGGGCGGCAGGATGCCGCGCGGCGGGTGAGAGAAGGCGTCGATTTGCTTCTGACACGGCCCGAGCATCTGACCCCCGATCTCGGCGGCATGGCGGGAACGCGCGAATTGGCCGGTGCGCTATGCGCTGCCGTGCAGGAGGTTTAGAGTGGATCTGGATGGCGCGATCGATCTGCATGTGCATTGCGCACCCGATACGCGGCCACGCAAAACGACGGCTCACGAGCTGCTGCGCGCGGCGCGGGAAGCCGGAATGCGAGGCTTGCTGCTCAAGAACCACGACACGCCCACAACCGCGATGGCCGCCGTTCTCGCCGCGAGCGAACCGGACATACACGTCTTCGGGGGGCTTGTGCTCAACGAAGCCGTCGGCGGCTTCAATCCAAGCGCCGTCGATACGGCCATCCGCATGGGTGCAAAACAAATCTGGATGCCTACGCATTGTGCCGCGCAGGAACGCGCCTTTCGCGGCAAAGCCCGCAGCGGGTTGCGTGCGCATGATGGAGCCTTCTTTGACTCCGCCATTGCCGATATCGTCAAGCTGGTTGCCGAAGCGGATATCATCCTGGGTTCGGGACACCTGGCGCCGCGCGAAACACTGGCGCTGGTTGCGCTGGCTCGCGACGCCGGATGCCGAAAGTTCCTGGTGACGCATCCGGAGATCGATTTCGTGCAAATGCCCGTCGCCATGCAGAGGGAGATCGCCGCACGCGGGGTATATTTCGAGCGCTGCTACGCACGCAAGGGATTCGCGCTTGACTGGGACGGACTGGCGGCCTCCATACGCGCCGTAGGCGTGGAATCGACAGTGCTCGCCACGGATCTGGGCCAGCCGGAAAATCCAGATCCGGTCAGCGGATTATGGGAAGTGAAGCGCCGATTTGCGGAGCGAGGTTTCCGCGAATCCGAACTGCGGCGTATGATGTGTGAGAACCCCGCCCGATTGCTGGATCTTGATTGAGTGTTGAAAGGGAACTTCGGAAAGCCGGGCTAATCGACGAAATAAATATATGCGTCCTCGAAAAACTGACCGCCGACGGGCCGGCTCAAGAGGTGACGATTCCGTGTGCGGCGCAAGTCACGGCGGAGATCCTTGTAGAAATGAGATTCCGTCGCGTAGACAGAAACGTTAAGCAGATCAATTGCGGGAATTCGTCAATCTTCAGCCACAGAGCAGCCTTCAAAGGAATGCCGGAGCTGATTAGCAGGTCCACGAACTTGCGGCCTTCTTCGAGGTCGGGGCCTACCAATAGCGTTTTATCCATCGAAGCACTCCATGCTTTCGGTTCGCAACCGCTTTAAACCGCTTTCTCAATCGGCATCTTAGCGTCATGAATGCGCCAATTCCTAAGAATTGCCCCAGTTCATTGATCTCTGTGATATTTGAGAAAGGCGTTTCGCGCCGCGCGGACGCTGTGGGCTTGAAAAGGAGGGAATAGCCAATGAGGCGATGGACGTTTTGCCTTCTCTGTATGACGGGAGCAGCAATTGCCCAGCCCGGATATCGCGTGGACAACAACACCATATACGGCATGTATTCCGGGCTTGCGCTTCTCATGGACGTCTACCGTCCGGCATCTCCCAACGGATTTGCCGTCATCTACATCTCCGGCAGTGGATGGCACGCCCCGCAGGAGTACAGCGCGGCGCCGCTAAAGGAAAGCCCGCAGGCAAAACTGTATGCCGTGAAACTGGCTGAAGCCGGATACACCGTCTTTGCCATTTCGCACCGCGCCGCGCCCCGGTTCCGCTACCCGGCCGCCGTAGAGGATGCGCAGCGCGCTGTGCGCTATGTCCGGCACAACGCGTCCCGCTTCGGAATTCGCGCAGATCGCATCGGAGCGGTGGGCGGATCTTCCGGCGGACATCTTGTGGCAATGCTTGGCGTGCTGGATGGGAAAGGCGAGGCGGAATCGCCCGACCCCGTTGAACGCGTCAGCGCGAAGGTTCAATGCGTGGTTGCGCGGGCCGCGCCGGCCGATATGGCGCGCATGACGAGCGGAGGCGGAGGAAACGCGGTTACCTCATTCCTCGGTATGCTGGCGCCCCAGCCGAAGGATAAGGCGTCCATCGAAGCGGGGACATTTCGCTTGGCTTCTCCGCTTACGCACATAACCGCGGATGATCCTCCGATGCTGCTGATGCACGGCGACGCCGACACGGTGGTCCCTTTCGAACAAGCCGAATTGATGGAGAAAGGGCTGCGCGCGGCCGGCGTTCCGGTGCGGCTCCTCAAGGTGCCAGGCGGCGGACATGGGCCCACGTTCGACGGAGCACGTAATCCGCCTGATTACATGGGTGAGATGTGTGGTTGGTTGAATCGCTACTTGCAGAGCACGCCTTGATCGCGCGGGCAAATCCTACGGATTCAGCAAAACGGCGCTACCAATAAACGGCAGCGATAGCGGTGCGCCGGGCGAAGGAGCCGGAGACATGTTGCTGTACATGATTTGCGGCTCGCGCGGCTCCCAATCTTCGAATTCGACTTGATCCGGGCTGCCGGTGAAAGAGGCGCCGGAATAGATCCGAAGCCCCATCTCAATCCGGAACTGATCGCGGAGCGGCGCCAGATGTACCTGGATTACCTGAGCGGCGCCTGTTCGGCCTCTCTCGAAGACTGCGTCCAGTTCCACCTGGGATTACCGCCCAGGAACTGTTGACAGCTTCTGTTGACAAACAGCTCCCCCGGAAATAGAATTCCCCAAGAGGAGGGACCTCCATGCTTGTTCGCCGCCTGGTCCGTTTCAGTCTTGCACTGCTCGCTGTGCCGGCGGCAGCTCTGCTCGCCCAGGTCACCAATGCCACCTTATCGGGGACCGTGCGCGACCACAGCGGGGCCGTGATCCCCGCAGCCAGGATCACCGTCACGCACGTGCAAACCAACCAGGCGCGGGAAACCGAGACAGACGCCACAGGGACTTTCACGGCGCCAGCTCTGCGCCCGGGAGACTACCGGATCGAGGCTTCGGCGTCCGGATTCCAAAAGACAGTCCTCAGGGGAGTCGTCCTGCAAGTGGCTCAACAAACCCGAGTCGACCTCGAGCTCCAGGTGGGGACTCTCGCCGAGACCGTCGATGTCACTGCGGAGGTCCCGCTGATTGAGTCCGAGAGTCCCGTCGTTGGCAGCGTCATCGAGGAGAGCCGTATCAAGACGTTGCCGCTCAAAGGCCGCAACTTCATGGAACTGACCACTCTGACGGCCGGCATCAACGAAGGCACCGCGACCAACGACAAGAACTTCTTCCGCCGCGGCTACGCTCCGGCCGCTGCTGGGGCGCCCTCCATTGAAAACCACTACACGCTGGACGGCGCGCACAACCAGGAGGGCTTTTTCAAGTCCTACGGTCTGGCCCCCTCGGTGGACGCAGTGCAGGAGTTCAAGATCCAGATTGGCCAGTACTCGGCGGAATTCGGCGCCGGCGGGGGCGCGGTGATCAATGTGGTCACCAAGTCCGGCACCAATGAGTTTCATGGAGTCGCCTGGGAGTTTCTCCGCAACGACAATTTTGACGCCCGCAACTTCTTTCTGCCCAGCACCGAAAAGATCGCGCCGCTTGCCCAGAATCAATATGGCGTCGCCGCCGGCGGGCCGATTCGCAAGGACCGGATGTTCTTGTTCGGCAACTGGGAGCAGACCAAGATCCGCCGGGGGGTCTTCCGCACCGGTAGCGCGCCGACGGCGGCGGAGCGCCGCGGAGATCTCTCGGCGTTTGGCAAGGTGATCTTCGATCCGCGCACGGGAAACCCGTTCCCGGGCAACATCATTCCGGCGACCCGCATCGACCCGATTTCAGCGAGGCTCGCGGAGTTTTATCCGCTGCCGAACAACGCGAATCCCCTGGCCAACTTCGTTTCGAGTCCGTCGCTGCGAAGTGATCTCGATTCCTACCTGCTTCGTTACGACCATCTGCTCACCTCCAAGCATAGTCTGATGTTCCGCTACGGCGTGCAGGATTCGGCCCTCGATGAGCCGGGAACCTTCCCTCTGGTGGGTGGGCAGCGGTTGCCGCAGCGCTTTCAGAACGCCGCGCTGGGCCTGACCACGAATTTTTTACCCACCTTGCTGAATGATTTTCGGTTCAGTTTCGGCCGGGGCAGCAACCTGCGGCAGGGACAGAATCGCGGCAACCCGATTGCGGCCGACGTGGGGCTGCCGTTCGGGCTGCGGGACGATTTCAACGCCGGATTCCTGGAAAGCCTCAACATGCAGCAAACCAGGATTACCGGCCTCAGCGAGGCCAACCCCTGGTTTCTCGTCACCAACGATTTTCAATGGTACGACGGGGTCACCTGGATTCATGGGGAGCATTCCGTCAAGGCCGGCGCCGACATCATCCGCGTGCAGGCCAAGGCGGATCTCGCCACGCACGTGAACGGCAATTATACCTTTGCCGGCCTGTTCAGCCGCGATGGTTTCACTGATTTCCTGCTCGCGCATCCCAGCAGCAGCCTGAACGCCATTCAGCCGAACGAGCCGGGAAACTTCCGCCGCACCTTGTATGCCTTCTATGTCCAGGACGACTGGAAGATCCATCGGAATCTGACTATGAACATCGGCCTGCGGTATGAGTTCAACCAGGTTCCGCTCGAGGTTCTTGGGCTGACGCCGACGTTTGATCCCAGCCTGGGAGACGGAGCAGGCGGGCTGCGCTTCCCGATACAGAACAAATCGGCCTTGCCCTGGTATGAGGCCAACCGGCCGGACCTGCCCGTGGGCAAGCTCGATCGAACCACACTTTACAAGCACGACAAGAACAACTTTGCGCCGCGCATCGGCCTGGCCTGGAGGCCATTCGGAACCACCAAAACGGTGGTACGGGCCGGTTATGGCTGGTTCTATTCGAGCGCCGCGCTGGTGAACCGCGTGCAGAATTCGCAGACGGGTCCGCCGTCTCAGTTCTGGCCGAGTTACGCCTCCGACATCCGCACCCCCACGCTGACCTGGGCCGGTCTTGTGGGCGTACCCGTCGATCAGGCGCTGCGTACCGCCATATTCGGCCTGCTGACCGGTCCGGAGCAGCAGTGGCTGGACGGTTATACCCAGCAGTGGAGCTTCAGTCTGGCCCAGACCGTGGGGAAGAGTTACGTGCTCGAAGCGCAGTATCTGGGATCCACTTCGACCCACCTGCCGGGCGGCTGGGATTACAACTACACCACCCCATCTCCCCTGCCGCTCCAGCCGCGGTTGCCCTATCGGAAATGGGGACGCGTGCGCGGGTGGAATTCGGGCGCGGGCGCCAACTATCACGCGCTGCTGTTGAACGCCGAACGGCGCTTTTCCTCCGGCCTGGCATTCAAAGCCGGTTACACGTACGGAAAGGCCATGGGAGTCGGAGGCGGTCGCCACCGCGGTGGCGACTTCGGACACGTCCAGAACCCGGACAACTTGCGACTGGAGCGGAGCGTCACGGGCGACCACTTGAAACAGCGTTTCGTCGGAAGCTTCCTCTACGAGCTGCCCTTTGGCGCCGGTAAACCCATTGGAAGAAACCTGCGTGGGATCGCGGACAAGGTCATCGGAGGCTGGTCGGTCACCGGCGTGGCCACGTTCCGCAGCGGTTTCTGGGAGAACGCCGCTATCGCCGCGGCCAATTGCAACAGCATGACGACCCAGGACTGCCGGCCGGATGTTCTGCGCCCGCACGAGCTGGGCGGCAACGGAGTGGACCGGCCAAAATGGGATCGTGGAGCATTCGACTGGCCGCTAAACCCGGCCCACGCCCGGCAGAATCCCCGCTACGGGAATGCCGGTAGCAACATTTTGGTAGGAAACGGCATCAACAATATCGACTTGTCCTTGCACAAGACGATTCGCCTGCGTGAGCGGTGGAGGCTGGAGTTCCGCTGGGAATCGTTCAACGCATTCAACCACGCGAACTTCAGTAGTCCGGTCCGGCAGCCCGACAATCCGCGTTTTGGAAGCACCTTTTCCACACAGACCGATCCGCGCGTCAACCAGTTCGGGCTTAAACTGTATTGGTAGGATGCCGAATCCATGAGGAGACGTGATTTTTTCGCAACCGGGTCTATCGCTCTGACGCCTGCCTGGGCCAGTGAGCGGCTGATTGAGAACCGCGTGGCCATTCAGAATGTCTGCGCCTGGCCAAAGCTCGAGAAACTCAAAGACGGTACGATACTGGCGTATATCTTCAACCAGCCGTGCCATGGTATTTGGGAAGGCGATCTCGATTGCTGGGAGAGCAAAGACCAAGGCCGCACGTGGCGCTTTCGCAGCCGCGTGGCGGCCCACGAACCCGGCACCAACCGGATGAATTGCGCCTCGGGTGTGGCTCGCAATGGCGATCTCATCGTGCTGTGCAGTGGCTGGACCAACAAGGGGCCGGTGGGCCAGGTGCGCAGCGGCGAGCGCAAAGTTCTTAAGCCCTGGATCTGCCGCTCCTCCGACGGCGGCCGGAGTTGGAAGGTCGATACCCGCTTCCCCGATCCGCCTCAGACGGATCTCGGCAAGGACAACAATTTCATTCCCTTCGGAGCAATCGAGACCGCCGCGGACGGCTCGCTCTGCGCGGCCGTATACCTGGTCCGCGGTGAGCATCGAACCGGTTACCTTCTGCGCAGCCGCGACGACGGAGTGACTTGGGAGGATCGTGTACCGCTGAACCCCACCGGCAACGAGACGTGGATCCTCCACCTGGGCTCCGGCAGGTGGCTGGCGGCCAGCCGCGAGTTCAAGGAGCGCCGGGACGTTCATATTGAGCTGTTCTATTCGCACGACGATGCGCGCACCTGGCGGCGCGGGATGCCTTTGAGCCTCCCACTCCAAATCACCGGGAACCTCATCAGGCTCAGTGACGGCCGGGTGCTTTTCACCTGCGGTAACCGGAACTGGGGCAACTACGGCGTGGACGCGCGTCTGAGCGACGATGAGGGTAAAACGTGGAGCCCGCCCTTTCGGCTGGCCAACTGCCCGTACTCCGACTGCGGCTACCCGAGCAGCGCGGAGATATCTGGCGGCTCTTTGGTGACCGCCTACTACACAAGAATCTCAGAGGACTTTCACTATGAAATGCGGGTGGCGATATGGAATCCGCGCAGATTCGGACGCGAGGGCACGCCGTCCTAGGAGCGTACTGCGCGCTGCCGCCTGCGTCCTCTTGCTCTCTCTTCCCCTTCGAGCAGAGTCTCAGACCAGCTCGCAGGAACTCGACAGCGCCATCCGAACGTTAGAACTGGCCATCCAGCGCGAACCTTCCAACCAGGAACATTGTCTGCGCTTGGGAGCGCTCCTGACCCGGGTACAGCGATTCCGCGCCGGCCTCGAAGTGGCGGAGAAGACCGCCGGGAGTTTCCCGCTGTCGCCACGGGCGCTCGAAATGCTGGGCTTCTTCCAGTGGAAGACGCAGCACAACGTGGCCGCGGTGGAATCCTACACACGCGCCTTGCGGCTGAACCCCGAGTCTGCCGGGGCGAGCGTCGGACTCGGGATGGCGCAAATGGCCGCAGGCATGCCGCGGGAGGCGGCCCGAACCTTCGAGCATGGCATCCGGCGCTTCCCCCGCCATGCCGCACACTACCAGGCCTACGGCATCCTGCTGCGGCGGTCTGCCGAAGCCACCGGTGAGTCATCCGTGCGAGCGGCCGCAATGTTTGAAGCGGCGCTCAAGATCGACGGCCAACTGGCCGAGTCGTACTATCAGTTGGGTGTTCTTGCCCTCGAGCGGGGCCTGCCGGGCGAGGCGGCCGGCCGGCTCGAAACCGCCGCTCGCCTGTCGGGTCACGACAGCCGAATCCACTATGCTCTCTACCGGGCCTACCGCCGCCTGAACCGCGCCGAGGATGCGGCCGCCGCTTTGCAACGCTCCCGCCTCGCCACACAGAGCGCTGCGCAATGAATCTGCAACGGGAGGAACGAGATGTCACCTGCTAATCGGGCCCGGGGGGTCTGGTTGTTCTTGTTGATTTTCTCCGGGACTCTGCCGGCTGATGCGCCCAGAATCTTGTCCGTCAAAAAGATCTGGGACTCCGCCGTGCACAGCGCGTCCGGGGACCTGATCCGTTATCGCGGAAAATGGTTCAGCGTTTTCAAGGAGGCTGACGGACACGCCTCTCATCACCTCGGAAGGCAGGACAATGGCAAGTTGCGAATCATCGAGTCTGCCAACGGAGACAAGTGGGTGTCTGCCGCGCTGGTTGCCGAGGAGGGTGTGGACCTTCGTGATCCTCATTTCTCGATGACTCCCGACAACCGCCTCATGATTGTGGCCGGTGGTTCCAGGTGGGACAAGGGTGGAAAATATCTCGGGCGCCGCACCCGGGTGCTGTTTTCCTCGGACGGCCGCGACTGGACACAACCCCGGCCGATTCTCGCCGAAGGCGATTGGTTGTGGCGCGTGAGCTGGCACAAAGGCCGCGCCTATGGGGTCTCCTACCACGGCGGCGGCGGGAGTTCGCTCCCGCGGAAAGCATACCTCCATTCGAGTGCGGATGGGCTTCATTACGAGATCGTCACCGAGCTCGACGTGCCCGGAATGAATGAGACCACTTTGCGCTTCCTGGAGGGCGGCCAGATGGTCGCACTCGCGCGCCGCGAATACGACAGCATGCGCGGCTGGATCGGCTTGAGCCAACCGCCGTACAAACAATGGAACTGGCGCGAAATCGGCTACCGCCTGGGAGGTCCTAACTTCATCGAATTGCCGGACAAGAGTCTCTGGGCGGGCAGCCGTTATTATCCGCCCGAACGCCCGCCGGGCCCGGGTTCCGGGACGACCGTGCTTGCCCGCATGAGCCGAGAGAGTTACGAGCCTGTGTTGACTCTGCCCAGCGGGGGAGACACCAGCTACCCGGGACTGGTCTGGCACGACGATCTGCTGTGGATGATTTATTACTCGTCTCATGAAGGCAAAGCCAGTATTTACCTGGCAAAGATCCGCCTGAGATGATCGCCGCTGGCACGAAGCAGGCTCGCCGGACCGTTATTTGGCCGAGTCGACTACGGGCGGGGCGGCGTTGGCTTTCTCGATTTCGATGGCGATGGCCTGCCGGATGTCTTCCTGGTAAACGGTGGCGAGACCCTTAGGGGCAGGGGAGTACGGAGCAACCGCGATGCCATCGGCGCAAGGATCACTCTGCGCACAGGTGCCCTCTCCTTGGTGCGCTGGGTCACCGGTGGGGGCAACTATCAGACCACGCATGATCGCCGCGTCGTTTTCGGTCTCGGTAGGCGCTCCGGGCCGGTGGATCTGGAGATCCGCTGGCCCGCCGGCGGCGCGCGAGGCCGGCGTTCCGGTGCGGCTCCTCAAGGTGCCAGGCGGCGGACATGGGCCCACGTTCGACGGAGCACGTAATCCGCCCGATTACATGGGTGAGATGTGTGGTTGGTTGAATCGCTATTTGCAGAACACGCCTTGAGCGCGCGGGCAAATCCTACGGATTCAGCAAAACGGCGCTACCAATAAACGGCAGCGATAGCGGTGCGCCGGGTGAAGGAGCCGGAGACATGTTGCTGTACATGATTTGCAGTTGCGCGTCGCCGGTGGGCATGTACGCGAACATGTCATCGAAGCGGCCGCGATCTTCGATTGTGAGCGCGGCTCCATCGCTCCACAGGAAGTTGACGTTGCGGGAAAGCTCGCGCGGCTCCCAATCTTCGAATTCGACTTGATCATGGCTGCCGGTGAAAGCGGCGTCGGAATAGATCACGCGGACGGGCTTCACCGCGGGTTGGCCCGGCGTGGGGCGCGGTTCGCGATGATGGTTAAAGTACATTTTCCAGCGGCTGCCTCCCAAGTGCATCGGGGCCATGGCCTGCGCGCCGCGCATGAGCTTGGGGCAGCCGTCTTCACCATATTGCACAACCCAGCGGCTGCCGTCCCAGACCGCAAAGGCGAAGTTGAATCCCCATTCGCTGCAAGAGCGGTCAGGGTATTCGGTAGTGAACCACATCCAGGTTCCGGGGCTGCCGTCCCAGAGAGAGGCGTCGCGGTTGGGCCAGCCAATCTTGAATTGACGGGCGTTGCGTAAGTTCGGGTTGGCTAGTTCGCCATCCGCATCTACGCCGATGGCGATGCCTGGCTCGCAGCCGCCGCCCGGGGCGTAATCTTCGAATGTGTCGCAGCGCGTGGGCGCGCCACGATGGAAATCGCGGCCGGCATAGCGGTCCTGGCTGTCGAGATAGAGCACGCGCGTGCGGCCGTCGTTTGCCTGCGCTTCAAAGAAAATCCTGACAACCCCGCCAAGCGATTCGGTTAGCGGGACGGGCTGGAAAAGAGCGAGTTGGGTGACAAGGTTGCGTCCCTGGGGGCAAGCGGGGCCTTGCTGTCCGGGCGGAGGAGGGCTGCATACGCGCATCAGTCCGTACCCGGAGACGGGAAGGAAATGAGTAAAGGCATCAAAGCCCGATGGAGGGGCGTCGAACATTTCGCCGATCTTCATTCCTTTTTCCGAGGCCTGCAAAGGGACATAATAGAGCTGCGCGCGGCCGGCCAGCCGCTCACCGGCCCATTCACCATAGCGGAGCGCGGAGGCATTCACGTTGCCGTCCGTCACAAGCCTTGAAGCGCCGGCGAAGGTATTGCCTGTCCCGATCACGCGCCAGTATTCCTCTTCGGTGGTTGCTTCCACGGCGGTGGACTGGAGTGAGGACTCGCATTCGGCGTCCGGACAAGCCCGCATGCTTACGCGGTAATTGGTAGCGGATTTCAGTTCGTCGAGGATGTATTCCCGCGCCTCCGCCGCAGCCTGCCAGCGGAGGCTCGACCGGCCATCGGTTGCCTCGATCCGATAATGGTGGATCTCAACCGGGGCCTCCCTCCAGATCAGTTTCAAACGGGTGGAGGAGGCGAAATTGCGGCCGGCGAATCCGGCTTCGCCGGTCTTTTCAATTCTTAGTGATGCGTCCCATTCAAGAGCGGACAACATCGAGCCGATCGAAAGGATCAGAAGCGAACAGCGTCTCATACCACTCCTATCGGCCGGCGGTTCCTTCCTCGGCATGCTGGCGGCTCAGCGGATGATCCTCCTCTGCATGATCGGTTGGCTGAATCGAAAATTGCGCGCCGCGCCCTGAGGTGAGACCAGGGCGGAGTTAAAGAAGGCCGCGGCGCGATCAATCGTTTCCTGGAAGTATTGCGCCGAATTCCAGAACGCGTGCGGCGCTTCTTCGAGCGTCACCAGATCGGCCGCGACTCCGGCCTTTTTCGCGCGAGCGAGCATGTCCAGTGACTGTTGATAGGGAACCGTCCGGTCGGTCTTGCTGTGCATCAGCAACATCGGAGCTGAGCCGGCGTCAAGGTGCGTGACGGGTGAGGCAAGCGCCCATAGCTCTGGCGCCTGCTCACGGCTGGAGCCAAGGAATTCGATAGTCCCCCGCGAGAGCGCGGCGAAATCGACTACGGGAGCCATTGCTACCACTGCCTGGACATGGCTCGATATGCCGCGATTACAGCCGTCTCCTTCCAGCGATGCGATCTTTGCGCTAGTAGCGAGCAGAGCCACCAGGTGCCCGCCGGCGGAACCACCGATCGCCCCGATCCGGCCAGGATGAATGCCGTAGCGTTTGCCTTCGGCCCGCATCCAACGCACGGCAACCTTGGTATCGTGCACGGCAGCAGGGAATTTCGCTTCCGGCAACACGCGGTATTCGATCGACGCAGCCGCGAATCCCCGGGCCGCGAGCGCCTCCGCGATCCGAGCGAATCCCTGCTTATCGCCTTGCCGCCAACCGCCGCCCCGCACGACAATAACGCCGGGAATCGATTCGGTTTTTCCGGCGGGTAAGTATAGGTCAAGGCGCAACTGGCGATCTGAATAATGCGCGTAGGGAATATCGCGGACAACGGAGACTGCGCCGGCCAGGCTTTCTTCGAGGATGTGCGGGATGCCGCGCGCCACCGGCGCCTGAGCCTCTTCCCTGCCCTGGGCGGCGAAAACGACGCCGTTGTTCCGATTCCACAGAATGTAGTGACCGCCGCTCCCCGAGCCCCAAGCCCAGGCGGGATCCGCGCCGGGGTAGTAATCGCCGGCGGTGTTTACCCATGTCATGAAGCCGTAAGGCGCTTCGGGGAATAGCTTCGGATCGAGAGCGATCTTTCCGTCGTCGGGACCGTCGTAGTTGACGCGCATTCCAGAGGTGCGTTTCGTCTCAAGCTCCTCGACAAACTGCCGGGGGATCAGTTGCGCGCCATTCCATGCGCCACGCGCCAGCGCGAGCAGACCAAGCCGGCCCATGTCTTCCAGATCGAGCAGCAGACGAATGCCATCGTCCTGGCGGCTGAACCCGGCCTCCCAACCGCGCATGCCGATGGCGTCGAAGTAGGCGGCGCGCAGTACTTCTTCGTAGTGGTCGCGATGATGCTTTTTTCCGTAGACGCGGGCCAGGGCGTCGCACAGCCGCCGCGGATTTTTGTCCGAATAGGTCCACATCTGGCCGGGCCGGTAAGCGGGGAAGCTATCGTGGGGGTAATCGAAACCGGATGACTGCGTGATGACGTGCCACCAGGAGGACTCCGCGTCCTTGGCGTTCAGATCGGGCAGCCAGGCGCTCAGTTTCTGGCCATGTGAGGGTATACGCCTCTGCTGGATGGCGGCGCCCACCGTCATCGCGTGCCAGGTCTTCCTGAGCGAAGCGACATCCTGCTTGTGGTTGAAGCCGCCTTCGACGTGGATCAGCCGTCCCCAGCGCCACAGCGCCCAGCGCGCGGCCTTGCCGCGCAACTTGCCGATTACTCCAGGGTCAAAGCCGGCCTGCGGCGGAGTGGTCCGGCTCTGCTGCTCCATCGTCTCGCCCGGCGGCGGAAAGTAAATCGGCTGGGCCGGCAGTACGGCGCTCCATACAGCGCTCGCGAGGATCCACGGGAACATCATGGATCAATTTTATGCGAAGCCGGCGCGAGCGCGGACCGCACCAGATCCCCGAATGCAGTCGGCGTGCCACCGCGGATGAGATGAGGGCGGTCGGACCAGCTCCACGCGGTCCAACCGATGCCGAGCTGATCAAAGCGTGCCGCGGCTTGCCGGCCCCATTCCAGATGCTCCTCTTCGCCGCCCCACTCGGCGGCAAACAGAGGCGCCTCGGACGCCAGCCATTCGAACGCTTCACTCCACGGAGCCGCCTTCCATGGATACGCGTGAGTGGAGTAGACGATGCCGGCCTCATCAAACGGAACGCCGCGAAGATCGTAACCCCAATCGACCCCGGAGACAAAAATGAGCGACTCGGTGTGTACATTGCGAATCACGCCGGTAAGAAAGCGCGCCCACTCGCGCCAGACTTCGACAGCGGCATCATGCGGCTCATTGTAGAGATCGAACAGAACGGCCGGCTCGCGGGCGTAGCGAAGACCAAGCCGATGCCAGGCGATAGCGGTCTCATGGTCGGGGAGCGGCGCAATTCCGGTTTTGAGCCAGTGCAGGTCGAGCAGCGTATAGCAGCCCGCTTGCGCCGCCCAACTCACGACCTGGTCTATGGATCGGAGGTATTGTTCGGCGGGATGAGCATCGAATCCGTAAAGCGCCGAATGCTGGTTGAATGGGAGCCGTATGATGTTGGCGCCCCAGCCGGCGATGTCCCCGATCGTTGTGCGGGAAATATGGGCGGCTTCGAGGAAGCCCGCCGCGATTGGCCGTGCGTACTCGAGCCCGGAGAGGTTGACGCCTCGCAGCAGCACTGGCTCACCGGTATCTTTGCGAACGACGCGGCTGCCGCTGGCAGCCAGGGCCGGCAATCCATGGGAGAGCACCGCGCATTATCCATCGAGCGAATCAATGGCGGCAACGGCGAATGGCGCCAGCGCCAGAGACACAACCCCCGAGGCGGGCGATAGCACATCTCCCGGCTCGAGCCGCCAGGACTCAGGCGCTTCCGTGGCGGCGCGCAAGCTGTGCTCATCGAGCCGGCGCACGCGCAGCCGCCTGGCCGGCGAGGGGAAGGTTACACGCACTGCCTGCGCGTCGGCGGTCATGTTGGCCGCCACGACACGCACGCGATTGCCGCGCCGGAGCATGAGGCCGTCGACTTCCAAAGGACGGCTGGAGCGGGAGAAAGTCACTTCGCCTCCGGCGAACTCGAGGGCGCCCGCCAGTACATGATAAAGGGGAAACACGGCGCCGCCCGCCAACAGTCCCCCCGGGCCGGTAGTTTCGTAGTAGGTGACGCTTTGAGCGCCGCCTTCGGCCAGGTATTTTACACTGCCCACGGTCCAGGCCGCGCCGAACAGGGATGTCTGCCTCGGGTCGAATCGGTTGATTTCGGCGCCGGCCGCGGTGGCGTTCGGATTGAATCGAGGCTTGAAGGTGACCGGCGTAACCACAATGGGT
>Ga0187893_10005139_pt1 | contig 23854 bp, 22 predicted proteins | sample MA1701074metaG_FD_139574 | JGI IMG/M metagenome (GOLD analysis project Ga0187893, IMG submission 139574) | White microbial mat communities from a basaltic lava cave in the Kipuka Kanohina Cave System on the Island of Hawaii, USA - MA170107-4 metaG ...
CCTCACCACGCTTTCGCTCGTGGCTAAGTAGATGTCGTTTACAATGGGCTTCGCTTCACTCAAACGAGGCCGGGTTTTCACCAATAGCATAATGCTGCTTAGCGCAACCGGGCCGCCGATATGGACGGTATGGTTCTCCTTGGCGAGCTCCGGTATTTGAGGCAACGCGAGCGAAACGGGGACTTGCGTGGCTCTGTTTATGATCAGCCCCGCCGTGCCAGTGGGTTTGTGCTCTATAAGCAGCACCACGCTTTCCCGAAAGTTCGGATCAGCCAAGGTGCGACTCGCTATCAGAAACGCGCCCGCTCGCGGCTTAACCAGCGGAGGCGACGGCGCCCCTTGGAAGCGATCGCTTTGCCCCCGCGGAACCCAAGTTTCGGCGGCACTCGTCGCGCACGCCGTCGACCACAGAGTCAACGCCGTGCAAGCGAGCATTACACTTGCCATTCCCACAAAGAACGCTTTAAAAGCGGAACCGGACAATGATTTTTACCTTACGCTGGGTCGCCTCCTGACACAATACTAGAACACGATCTCTGTTCGTCGCGGCCATGAATATCAGCTAGTTGCTGCTCAGACAGTCGCTCAGATAGCGGTCGCCGTGACGCGCTAAACCCTGCAGGCAACTCAAACGCTGCTGAGCATTTAATTGGCCGACTTCTCTCGCTATCTCATAGAAGCGGGGCAGATTGGTACCAGCCTGCTTAAATAGCGTCTTGAACGCTGTGGCATGTTCATGGTAAGTCACCAGAGAAGCAAGTTTCGCGTTATTAAGGTCCTCGGCCATCCATTCGTCATACCCTTGGTGGTCGCTCCAGCCGGCTCTGAAACGCCGATATGCTTCTCGCATTTCATCGAAGGCCGTCGATTTCACTTTACGCATGCCATGCACGTCCAAATCGGAGGCGTAAATCGAGACCAATTTAGCACGCGTGTCAAGCGCTATGGCGATGAACTCCGCTTCCCTCGCTTGCTCACGCTCAAACGCAATCCGCGCGCTCTTATCACCTTCGAAACGCAACCAGCGCTGCGCCCCTACCCGTTCCACTAGGGTGGCGAAGGCCTCGTTAAAGGCGCTATCGTGCTTAATATACAGTTTTTGGTGCGCGAGCTCATGAAAGATCAGCCTTGCCAAGCGTAACTTGTTCCAGCGAAGCATGGTATTCAGAACCGGGTCATCGAACCACCCTAAGGTCGAATACGCCGCCACGCCGCCGACGTACACGTCATTACCCTGGGTGCGCAATCGCTCTGCAAATGCGCGCGCGGACCGCTCGTTGAAATAGCCGCGATAATTGACACAGCCCGCGAAGGGAAAACAAGACTTGACCGGCTCCAAGGAAAATTCGGGAGCCGCAAACACATTCCACACCACAAACTCTCGCCCGATATTCGCATAACTTCGATAGCTGTCGTTTTCAGGCAAGTACAGATGCTCGGTTGCGAAGCGGCGCACGCGCTCTATGGTAGTTAAGCGATCCCGTAGTGCGGCTGGCGTGTTGGGATCGGCCGTTACCCTCGAGATCGGTTCGACCGCCGCCATCACACGCACATGGCCCATAATGGCTTGTGAATAATAGGCCATAGTCGCACACCCGCTGTTGCAAGCGGCTAGCGACAAGGAGAGCCAAACCCGCCAACGGTGATGCGGCATGTGCCCTGTCAGGAAGATGTTCCTCGAAATCAGGCAAAGTGGGACAGCGCCTTGCGCGGATCGGCAAGCTGCTGGGGGTCGAGTGGCGGGCGTCGAGCGAGCAGCGTTCTCGCGGCCATAAATTCTTGCGGATCATTGAAGGTATTCACAGCGACGGGGATCCCCTTTTTTAGGTAAAACGCGGAAAAGCGTCCACTTTTTGGGTCGCCGCGAAACACCAGCTCATCGTGTTGGCCGGAAACCCCGGCCAGTTGCAGTTTGAGATCGTATTGATCGGACCAAAACCAGGGGATTTCTGAGTAGGGGTTTTGCTTACCGCAGAGGTTTGCCGCGGCGACCCGCGATTGGGCCACCGCATTGTGCACAGACTCCAAGCGCAGGCGGCAACCGAGTAGGGAGTTCGGATGATAGGTGCAGTCCCCGCAAGCGAAGATAGCGGGGTCACTGGTTCGCGCGTACTCATCCACCCAGATCCCGTTTTCGCACCGCAGACCCGCCGTTGCGGCGAGCTTCGTGTCGGGTGCGATCCCCACGCCAATGACCACCAGATCGGCGGGATAGCTTGCCCCGTCTGCACAGCGCACCGAGGTGACCATTCCCGTGCCCTCGAGTGCAACTACCGTGGTGCCGGTGCGGATATCGACGCCGTGAAGGCGATGAGCCTGAGCAATAACGGCGGCAACCGCCGGGTCCACCACACGCGCCATCACATGGGGTGCCATTTCCAGTACGGTGACCCGTAATCCTCGGGTAGCCGCGACAGATGCGACTTCGAGCCCGATATAACCGCCGCCCACGACGACCATCGTGGCTCCCGGCTTGAGGTGGGCGCGAATGGCTTCCGAATCGCGGATGGCGCGCAGGTAATACACGCCGGGAAGCGCAGCCCCCGGAACTTCTAGGCGCCGTACCGCAGAGCCAGTCGCGAGCAATAAATTGTCGTAATCCAGCACCTGGCCGTCGCTTAAGTAGACTTTTCTTTGGTCGCGGTCTATGGCCTCCGCGTGCCGGTCGAGCAGCAGTTCGATGTGTTGTTGTGGGTAGAACGCCTCGGATTTGAGATAAACCCGTTCTACCCCCAGCTCTCCGCTGAGGAAGCCCTTGGACAAGGGCGGGCGCTGGTAGGGGAGGTGGGGCTCATCGGCTACGATCACAATGCGCCCGCTGAACCCCTCGCTGCGGAGGGCGGCGGCCGCTTGTCCCCCCGCGTGCCCGCCACCGACGATGACGACCGATCCTGCCACTTAGGGCGCTGGCCGGCCCACGCGCGCAGTCAAAGACCGCCTATCAAGAGCCTGCAAAAGGGTTCTCCGTTCGAGAGCAGACATGGGCTCCCCATCAGTTCTTGCCGGACTCTGGTTGGGTGTAAAAGGGGAAGGGCGTGACTTTTTCACCTCCCGCCACGGCCGTTATTTTTCCATGTCCTTCTTTCTCGACTTCGTCGATGCGAATGATGGCATGCATAGGCAAATAGGCGCGAGTGACGCCCGCAAACTCCGATTTCAAGTGCTCCTCGGAGGGATCGACTACCAGCGTGGTCTTTTCGCCAAACACGAGTTTCTCCACCTCCACAAAGCCCAACATGCCGCTTTGATGCACGCCCTTGGCGTAGATCTCGTACACTTTGCCTTGGCTGTGGAAAATCACTCGGTAAGTGCGGGTTGATTGGGACATCGTGTTTTCAGTCTAACAATGCCGGAGTTAAGAGTCCATTGCCGAAGGGGGGAAACGGCTTGCGCTGGCCAGAGAGCCCGGAGAACACCCATCGCGGTGATCGGCGTGTTCCAAGCAAAGCCAGGTTAAGCTTCCCACGGGTCAATCACCTTGACCCCACAGCCCTCAAAGTCCGTCGCGTTGCGGGTCGCGATCGCTGCTCCGGTAGAACGAGCGATGGCGGCAATCTAGGCGTCGAACTGAGAGATGGGACGCCCCGCCCGGCGGCGCTCGGCCGCGATGCGCGCATAGGGGCGCGCGGCATCGCTGGCGAAAGGAAGGATGCGGCCGCCGAAGTCCTCTTTGAACATCGCCTCTGCCGCGACCTCAATGGCATTACGCCGTCGCCCCGACGGCAGCAGCATCACGCCGTGGAGGATCTCGGCCTGCGTGATGCTCGTCGTGTAGAGCCTGGTCGCCGGCTGAGCCGCCACCCAGCGCATGACGCTTTCGGCGGGCGCCGGCTTCATTAGCTCCGACAGGAGATCCGTGTCGAGCACGATCATTCGCTCGGCTCGGGTGGATCACCCATCGGCTCGCGGGCGGGCACCGGGAGGTCGACGCCACCGAACGGTTGAAAGCGCCGGCGGATCGACTCCGCGAGATCGCCCGAAGTTGCCGCCTCTCCGGCGAGCGCGGCGCGGAGAATGGTGCGCGCCTCCTCCTCCATCGAGCGCTTGTGATGCGCGGCCCGCACCCGCAGCCGGGCCTTGGTCTGCTCGTCCAGATTGCGGATAGTAATGCTTGCCATTGGCCCACGATTGAAATCAATGATTGCATCGTAAGCAATGATTCGTCGACAGTCAACGCGGGCGTTTCCGCGTCGGGCAGCGCCTCCGCGATGAAAGCGAGCTCGATTACATCTACGCTAGCCGCCTACGTGCCGCGGCCGCCCGCCAAGCCACAGGTCGCTAGAATTCTTTTGGTACGCAGACATATGCCAAGGACTGTCCAAGTCGGATAGCCTTTTCGACCACAAATGAGGGCAACGAGCATCGGTAAGTTATACATTGATCCCCGACACATGACTTCGCGTTGAATTCTGTCGGAGTAGCCGTTTCGGGAATCGGGTGTTCCGTCTGGGTCTTGCAAAAATTCGCTAGGTTCTCAATGGGGGGTTCGAGCGAGTAGAACGTCTTACATGGACCAGTGAGCCTACCGCCGCTCGTCGTCTGACAGTGGGTGAACCCTCCTAGGGGGTTGGCTTCAAAAGTGTTAGGGATGGTGCGCTGTTCGGTTCGGACATCGTCCCCGCCGACTTTGGGGTCCAGCCTACTCTCTGCCCTGCCGCAAGTAACGACAACCTTCATGCCACAACCTTCGTCTAACGTATTGGCGCAATCAAGGTCTGGAGGTTCTCGTGGTGGTACCGTCCCAAAGGCGTCGCATATAACTTTTCCGCTGGGATCGGGTCCGTTGGTTTTCAGATAGCAAATCGCGTTCCCTGTGATCCAGGAGGCGCATATTCGGGGGGTACAGCAACATCCCGCATTGGCGTCAGTCCACACCAACGCCACCACGCTCATAGTGAACAGACCGATCATCGCTCGCTTACACATGACATCCCCCTTTCGCTTCGCGCGTTATCAGGATCTCTCGTTAACACCCCGCCCGTGCCCTTACGCAGGGCCGTGCCTTTTCATCGCCTAGAAAGCTCCATGGCGGCGTCACCACTTCCGCTGTCTCTATCCACATGCATGGCCTTCCGATCTTTATGGAAGCGCCAGTGTGATCTTGGCAAAGAACGTCCTATCCGGTTGTATGCTTGGATTGTTCAAGTCGCGGTCAAAAAACTTGAACTCTTGGTCAAAAAGATTGGTCGCTCCAACCGTGATGAAACCATACCGCTTCGGCAGGCGATAATTGATTCCGGCATCGACGGTCCCGAAGTCATCGCGACCGGAGCGAACGCTTTCGTCATTCAAGACGAATGTGCCGTTCTGATTGAAGTACGTCGCTCTCAGCGAGGCACTCAATCCGGAAGGGTGGAAAAAGCTGATCCCCACCGGAACACGGTGGGTATCCAGGTCCTTCGGTTGGTCGGTGAATCCCTCGCTTGTAAATCGCTCGAACAGGTATTCCAGTCTGAGTGCCAACCAGGCATGAGGTGTCCAGAAAAGGTACGCACGACCTTGACGCTCGCGCCAATCCTCGTCTCGGATTATAGGGTTCTCGGGATCTTCAACATCGAAAAACGGAACGGTCAGATCCCGCTGCGAGAATTCCACGCCTCCGAAGACGTCTTGGGTGAATTTTTGATCGATCGCTCCCCCGTAGCGCCATGCCTCTGTGGCATCAAAATCATCGAAGAACTGATTGAACCCGGCGACCTGGGTGGGTTCGAGGGTCTGGTTCGTGATCAGCCTTCTCTTCAAGACTCTGAACGCGGCCGCGCGAACGGTTGTTGCCGGAAACGGATTCCACACGATCCCGAATTTCGGGTTGAACTGAGTGGTGTCCTTGAAATCCGGACTCTCGCCGCTCGTGATGTCACCACTGGCCCCGAGCAGGAACGTCACATCCTTCAGGAGGTTAATGTTTGAATACGCGTATAGATTGGTATGCTTGACATCCGTACTTTGCCGCGGTATTTGGATGATGTCATCGGGAGGGGGAAAATCGAACCCTACCGTGGCATCAAGGTCTCCATCTGTGTCGGCGTGGCCTGCCCCGCTCGTGAGGTTAACGTATCGCGAGCGGAACAGGTGTTGCAGCTCCCCGCTGAAAGACGTCTGAGGGGTTTGGACGTCCAGGAACGTGACGGGCGCAGCAAGCTGATTTTCTCTCAGGCTGACATCTGCCTCTGAATAGATGAATGAGCTGAGGACGATAGAGCTCGGCGAAAAGGCGTGCCGCAAACCAAGGCGGACGGTGTGCCGCTCTTCTGTGTTTCTCTCGTCCGGGAACACGTCTTCCGGAAAGAATCTGAGTCGAAGATCGCCGCGTTCCGCATTCCTATATCGGTACTCACCTTGAATGCTCGTCTTGGGGGAGAGCTCCAGTTGTAAAAAGGCGTTACCGATGTCATCGTCCTGGCCACTGTTTTGTCGAAATCCGTCCGTTTCGAAGTGGCTGTAACCAAGGCTGAAGGACGCCTTCTTGTAGATCCCGGAGATGACACCTTCTCCAGCATATGTGCTATTTTCACCGACAAGGCCGCTCGCCTGCACGGCCACCCGATCCCGGTTGAAGATGGGATTGAACTCGTTGAACGAGAGCACCCCAGGACCTCCGGCACTGATCAGGAACAGGTTGCTCTCGGCCAGACGGGGCTGAATGGGCGTGATGTTGAGGGGCTGCAGCAACTGAGACTGAAGCAACTCACTGACCCGGGCGACCTCGTGGCGCGGCAGCACAGAGTACGAATCGGCCAGAAAGCGGTGGGCGGAGAAGTTGCTTGGATCGGTGTTGACCGACTTCCAGCCTTCCACCAGGGCGAGCTGCTGGAAGCCCAGATCACTATAGATCCGACCAAGGCTGGCGCTGCGCGCCGCCAGGTCCGAATCGAGCAACAGCCGTGAGCGGTAGACCGCCCGGTTGTCGTTCAATTCGATGGCCTTTTGCAGGTCGTGCATTGCGTCGACCGGCCGGTTCGTCGTCTGTTTCTGGATCGCATCGTAGAAGAATGGCGTGGGATCCTTGGGATCCAGTTCTTTGGCCGTGGCGTGCTCACGGTCGGTAAGTTCCGTGCGTTTCTCTTCAAAGTAGGCTTTGCCCAGGTAGCTGCGGACGATGGAGTTATTGGGATCGAGGCCGGCGGCAAGCTCTATCTCTCGGCGCCCCTCAGGCAGATCGCTCTCCCGGATCTTGGCCAGCCCCAGGCCTAGCCTTGGGAGGGGATCCGCCTGATCAAGCGCAATCGCTTTTTCAAAGGTCTCCATGGCCCGTGTCGTCTTGACCTGCGTCAGGTAGGCGAAACCGAGCACTGTCTGTGTCCGTGACAGGTTTGGCTCCAGGGCGCCCGCCTTCTGGGCCGCGCTGAGGGCCTTGTCCAGATGGCCGAACGACGAATGGAGTTCGGCAAGTCGTGCCCATGCCAGTGCGTTCTCCGGCTCCACCCCGACGGCCTTAAGCAGCGTGTCTCGGGCTTGCTCGAGCTGGAAGCGGGCTTGCTGGGCGTAGGACAAGGCGATGTGTGCGGCCGCCGAGTGGGGGTCGAGCGCGACCGCGCGCTCGCCGTCGGCCAGGGCCTCGCCACGCTCGTTCTGCACGACGCCGATCACCGAGCGCAGCGCATAGGCAAGGCTGGCTTTGGGATCGAGGGCAAGGGCGTGGTCGATATCGGCTCGTGCCTCCTCCACGCCGCCGACATTCAGGAGCAGGGCGGCGCGGTAGAGATGGAAGCGGGCGTCCCGCTCGGTTTCCGGCACGCGATCGAGGGCCTCGAACGCCCCGACGGTGTCACCCCGTCCAGCCGCCTCCGAGGCCTCTCGCAGGCTCGGTGGCACGTCCGCCGGCACCCGCTGCGCTTGCCCGCCCAGAACAGAGAGCACGGGCGGATAGTAGAGCGCCCACTGCACGGCGTCTCGCGGACGAACCACCACCTCAGACCGGGGGGCCTCGCCCGCCCGCGCCACCGTTGACTCCCCGCCAGCCAAAAGAAGACGCCCGAACTCGTTGACCGCTGCCACCTTGCCTTCGAACACGGTGATCGCAGTCTGCTCTGCCTCCACCCGAACGAGAAACTCCGTGCCCTCGATCAGCCCGTTGACATAAGGCGTATTAACAGCCAGCCCCCAAGGCGCGCGGCTAAAAGACTGCAAGGCGCCGATGATGAGCGCGAGCACGGAGCGTTCTTCCTCTTTTTCTGCAACGTCGACGAGCCGCATGGTCGTTCTCTGGTCGAGCCGCAGAACGGCCTCGGTGATCAAAGACACGGCGGCGCGGCTTCGCTCTCCCACGCGGATGGTGTCACCTTGACAAAGCGGCTGATCGAGCTTTCCTTTATGCCAAGACTCTTGCCCCGAGCGCTGGACCTCGACTGAACCCTCCCCCGAGGCTAGTTTTCCGACAACGGGCCCGCAGGCCTCAGCGCATTGACCTGTTAGCGCGATCAGGGCTGTGGCTAAGAAGCGGGGCTCCGCGTAACGCGCGAATCGCATGACCATCGTGTGCTTTTTTCTTGGACGATACGCTTTCAACTGGCTATTGCCAATCCCTGCTACAGATGTCGCATCCCGGCCTCAGCCGGCCTTCACTTTTCCCATGGCAGCGCGCGTGTTGCGCGATGAGCATCATGAAGAATTGGGTACCTCTCGGTTGCTCAACAGCAGGATCTTCGACACACTATTTTGCCTTGTGGGACCAATCGTTTAGCTTTCTCAGTGGAGTGACAATGAACACATTGAATCTATTCAAGAATGCCGACAATATCGAAGAATACTCGGCTGGAAAGACGATCTTCGAGGAAGGACAGCCCGGTGAGGTGATGTACGTCGTACTGGAAGGCAGGGTCGAGATCCGGGCGCACGGACAGCCCATCAGCAAGTTGGGGCCCGGAGACCTCGTGGGCGAGATGGCGTTGATCGATTCGCAACCGCGGAGTGCGAGCGCCGTGGCCTTGAGTCAATGCCGATTGGCGCCGGTGGATGAGAAGCGGTTCCTGTTCATGGTGCAACAGAGCCCCTTCTTCGCGGTGCATGTCATGCGGGAGCTCGTCCATAAACTCCGCTTTATGACTGAAAGAGTGTTAAAGGTCTAACATTGCTATCGACCGGATCGCGCCATAGCTTGCCCGCACTAATGGCAACGACATAATCGTAGCTACCTTTTATGCGCCGGTGGCTAAAAGCTCTCATCGCTGGCGTCGCCACGGCTCTGGCGGGCGCCGTCCTGGGGCTGACGTCTGTTGGCGCCGGGTTTGAACAGGGCGTCGGGTTGAGGTGGTTGTTTAAGCTCAGAGGCGCCATCGAGCCGCCGCCAGACGCGGTGGTGGTGGCGATCGACGGCCACACCGGAAGACATCTTGGGCTTTCCACCCTGCCTCGGGAGTGGCCACGATCCATCCATGCGCGGCTGATCGAGCGTCTGGTGGGGTGGGGCGCGTCTGTCATCGTGTTCGACTTTGATTTTGCGAGACCTAAATTACGCGAACACGATCTAGTCTTTGCCAACGCCATTGCGGAGGCCGATCGGGTGGTGTTGGTCGAGAAACTCAGCGCCAAGCGGCAACCCATCGCCGATCGCAACGGAAGACCTAAAGGTTTCGTTTGGGTTGAACAATTCATGCCTCCTCTGCCGCGCTTAGTGGAGGTGGCCAAGGGGCTTGGCCCCTTTCCCTTACCGAAGATGGAGGCTGCCGTTCACGGGTTTTGGGCCTTCAAACCGAGCCTCGGTGACGCGCCGACAGCGCCAGCCGTTGCACTGCAGATCCACGCTCTAGGCAGTTACCCGCGATGGCTGCAGCTCTTAGAGGAACTGGGTACACCAGGCGTCGAAGATCTATCCCGGGGGGCGGGTGAGTTGTCTCACGCCTCCCAGATCCGGGAGCTCATGCGCCATCTGCGACGAAGCTTCAAGAAAGACCCGAAGCTTGGCGCAAGACTGCGTCATGCCTTAGAGGCGGGTAAGCAGGACCTCGCGTCGGAGGAGCGGCAACTCATGCAAGCGCTCGTGAGCCTCTATCAGGGTGGCGACCATCGCCACCTAAACTTCTATGGGCCGCCGGGAACCATTACCACCGTCCCCTATCACGCCGTTGTCCAGCGAGATGCGGCAAACCCGGAAGCGCTCGACTTGACTAATAAGATCGTTTTCGTCGGATTTTCTGACTTGTACGATCCTGAACAACCGGACAGGCATTATACGGTATTTAGCCGCAGCGACGGTGTGGATTTGAGCGGGGTCGAGATCGCCGCGACGGCGTTCGGAAATCTTCTGACTGATCGTTGGCTTCGACCAAGCGCACCCCTGATGGAAACGGTGATCCTGACGATCTTCGGCGCTACCGTGGGTCTTGCCGTGTATCTCCTCCCAGCCATCGCGGGTGTCCCTCTAGCCATTACCCTTGCCGCGCTTTACACCGTCGCTGTCCAGCTCGGGTTTAATAAGGTGGATTTGTGGCTGCCGATCGCCATTCCGCTGCTGGTGCAACTGCCTCTAGCGCTCTTCGTCGGTCTTCTTGGCCAGTACCTGTTGGAGCGGCGCGGCAAGCGGCATGCGACTCGCGCGATCAGCTATTACCTGCCGGAGAAGATGGTGAGAGATCTCGCAGAAAACCTGGATCCGGGTGCCGTTAACAGGGTCGCGTACAGCACCTGTTTCGCCTCCGACATGGCGGGGTTTTCTACCCTCGCTGAAACGATGAAACCCAAAGAGTTGGCTTTGTTTCTGAACGAGTATTTTGAGACCATCGCGGAACCGCTCAAACGCCACAAAGTCGATATCACCGAGTTTCGCGCCGACGGCATCATGTGCGCTTGGACCGCCGAGCGCTCCGAGGCGTCGGTGCGACGCAAAGCGGTTCTCGCCGCTCTAGAGGCCGTGGATGCCGTTGCTCGGTTCAAGGAGCGGCATGCCTTAGCGCGCTCTCCTCTGCGCATCGGTCTTGAGGCCGGTACCGTGTACGTAGGGCACGCAGGCGGTGGCGGACATTTTGTTTATAGCATTGTGGGCGACTGCGCCAATACCGCTGCTCGCATCGAGGGGCTGAACAAGCACCTCGGCACCCATCTTTTGGCGTCACAAGCCGTGCTAGACGGCGTCGACAAGTTGTTGCTGAGGCCGGTGGGAGAGTTTCGCTTGGTCGGGAAATCAGAGCCATTACCGATCGTCGAGATCCTGAGCAGCGAGGACTCGGCGACCGAGGCTCAGGCGCTGCTCTGCGAGCGCTTTTCCGAGGCGCTTGAGGTCCTCAAGACAGGACAAGGGGCCAAAGCCGCTGAGCTCTTCGAGGCCGTTCTACGGGAATACCCGAATGATGGGCCCGCTCGCTTTTATCTCGCCCGCTGCCGCCGCTACCAAAAATCCGGAGCGTCTGATGTCCCCTATATCGTCAGCATGGATTCGAAATAATAGGGGATCTGCCAGTGCCGGCTTAAGCTTACGCACGGATCAGCGTGTCGCACGCATAGCTATACCCGGTCTCGGCAATCGTCGTCTTGAGCTTGCTAAAATCCGTCAGCCCATAGTCTTGTACGGGAAAGCGGATGTAGAAATCGGCCACGTAAAGGCTGTCGCCCGGCTCGTCTTGCCGTATCAAAAACTGCCCTTGGGCCAAAGTACGCACCTCCATATGTTGGGCCAAGGACTCCACGTCGGAGCGCGATAGATCAGAGAATAGATCCGTTCGCAAGGAAGGTATACAGTCAGCAGCCAATCGAGGTTCGAGAAGCTGTTGATCCGAGTTCACTTCGTTTCCTCAACTCACGCCAATGACCATTTAAAAAGAGACATCACCACGGCTACCACACAACCGTCGATAGCCAACGCTCTAAAGCGGTAGGCTCCAGCCAGATCCAGCCAATGATAGGCAAGGCCCCCGAGCAAGATCAGCAGCCCCCAAAGACTCCATCCCGCAAACCATGCACTGAACATGGCCGCCCGTCCGACCATGCGAGACCATGACTGCTCGTTGACCCACTCCTGATAGCACTGGTTCCTGTGAGCCAAAACCCGTTCGGTGACAAACCACGCGTACGTCACCAAAACAAAACCGATCATGGGAACTATCCAGGCCGTCTCGTTGAGAAACATAGACAGCCCCCCCGATTGTTCTGCCCAGTAGGCGATCGCTAGGATGGAGAGCAAGTGCAGCACCTGGTCTTGCAGGTAGCGGAAGATCACCCAGCGGGGCCTAAGCCTTGAGAGAATGTTTTTCCATAGATCGATCAGAAAGTGAAAGCCGGTGAGAGCCAGGATCGCCGGTAAGGCCACCCGCCAATCCGATCCCAATAATCCCAGGATGACCACCAGCATGGTAATCAGATGAATCGCGACATGCCATATCAATCCCGGTAAACGAGTTTTGGCCTGAGCGATGGCGTCGCTTTGCAAGGGATAATCCGCCAAAAAATGGCAGAGAAGAAGGGGCCAAAACATCGGTCGATTATTTGCTCGCCATCACTGGGGCGCCGGTCCAATTCTCAGTAGCACTGCTATCAAGACACTCGGTGGCTTTCATCAGAGGGTGCCACGCCACTCCGTCCTTGGGATTTCGCTGCAGGACCCGGAACAGTTTGGCTTGCCTTTCGGCGAACTCCCGTGCATACACATGAGCCTAGCCGATATTCTGCCGAGTCGCCCGCTTTTTAACCAGCAAAAGCTTCGGAGCACATTTTCTGGGGATGGCGGGCAAGCGCCGCTGGTTAGGAGAATGATATCCGACTCCCAACCAGTGGTCAGGGGGGAAGCTTGCACGCCATCCGGTACAGGTTGCACCCCAGCGGGGACTTTACGTATGAAGTACTTCACACCCTCCTTGCTCTGTGGCTTTTTTCCTTTCTCCTCCTTCCCGAAATAGGGTCAAGCATCAGAAGGTGTGGTGGCAAGGCGGGCTAGGATGAAATTAGGCGTTTCGAAGGGTACACTATTGGGAAGGCGCGGGTCGTGCATGGAAAGCACGGCTACCCTGCCTCTCTTGGTGGGTCAACCCCTTTGGCGGCCATCAGCTAGCCCTTTTAAAGCGTGGGCAGAACTGAGAATCTCATGAAACCCATCGACAAGGGGGCAATGCTGGCGCGTCATTTCCTCTTCAGTCAACTCACGCCCGGCGAGCTTGACCGCATACTGGCCTTGGCCCATGAACGGTGTTTTTCCAATGGCGAGATCATCTTCCAGAAGGGTGCAAAGGATTCCAGTATGATGGCGGTATTACAGGGTCAGGTCAAAATCAGCATCTGCTCGGCGAGTGGCAGGGAGATCGTTTTTTATACCCTCGATGAGGGCAATGTGTTCGGCGAGATCGCCCTGATCGATGGCAAGGAGCGCTCCGCTGACGCTACATCGCAAGGAGAGTGTAGGCTTTTGGTCATTCGCCGCAGTGACTTCATGCCGGTTCTCAAGCAGCACCCCGAGGTGGCGATCCAACTGCTCGTCATGCTCTGTCAAAAAGTGCGCGATACGAGCGATATCGTCGAAACCGTGGGATTGCTCCACACCCCCTCCCGCCTAGCCCGGCTTCTGTTAAAGATGGCCAAAAGCGCCGGGGTAGAATGCCCAGAGGGGTTGCGCGTTGACGTCAAGTCCCAGCGCGAGATCGGGAACTTGATCGGGACGACACGAGAATGGGTGAACCGTCTATTGCGCGCTTGGCAAGGAGAAGGATTGATCAAAATCGCGCAGAACCACATTACCATCCTAAAGCCGGATGAATTGGAGGGTATTGCCAGATCGGCGTGGTGAGCTGTCAGCGCCGCCTGAAACTCGAGTAAACCCGGAGCGCCTAAAGCCAATGCTTGCGCCTGAAATACACCAGCATCGCACCCCCGATCCCGATCATGATGATCCAGAGCACCGGATAAGCCCAGCGCCATTTAAGCTCCGGGAAGTAGTCGAAGTTCATGCCGTAGACACCGACGATAAAGGTGAGCGGAATGAATAGGGTCGCGATGATCGTTAGCACCTTCATGACTTCATTCATGCGTGCACTGATGCTGGAGAGATAGATGTCCAGCATGTTGGCGAGCATATCTCGAAAGGTGTCCACCGTTTCCATGACATAGACCGCGTGATCGTAGACATCGCGCAAATAAATCGCGGTGGCCTCGGTGATCAATGGCGTTTCGCTGCGCTGGAGGCCGCTCACGACCTCGCGCATGGGCCACGCGCATTTGCGCAAAAAAATGACCTCGCGACGGAGCTGGTGCAGACGGGTCATGGTTTGGGTCGTCGGTGCCTGGACTAACTGATCTTCCAGCAACTCGAGCCTTTCACCCAAGCGCTCAAGTACCACGAAATAGTGATCCACAATCGCATCGATGAGGCTATAAGCCAGAAAATCCGCGCCGCTACTTCGCAAGCGGCCGCTGCCGCTCTTAATCTTAAGCCGGCTTCTGATGGCATCGAAAACATCGCCCGGCTTGCCCTGCTCTTGAAACGACAACAGGTAGTCTTTGCCCAACACGATGCTCACCTGTTCGCTTTCGATCGAATCCTCCTTCAGGGTGAGCATCTTGGCCACGATGTAGACATAGTCTCCGTAGGCTTCCATCTTCGGACGCTGGCCGGTATTTAGGACGTCCTCCAGCACCAAAGGGTGTAAGCGTAAGCTTTGTCCTAATTGTTGCAGCGTTGGCGCATCGTGCACGCCGTCGACGTTGATCCAAGTGACGCCCGGAGCTGCGGGTAGCGGCAGGCATTCGGCTACGTCGCTGGTCTGTCGCTCGTGCAGCTCTTTGCTGTCGTAGCGAAGCACCGTGATCTCGGGCTCCTCTTTAAACCGATCCCCAATATGCACCAGGCTACCCGGTGGTAAGCCGGCCTTTTTTGATCGCGGTAGCGTCAGTCGTTTTGCCATAGTTTGTCATCCAGCCGAGAAAAACGAACAAGGAGGATCCCCACGCCCGCCTCCTCGCAGAGGTCTGCACATTTCAGCGCTCCTCTCGGTTAGAGGCCGCGATCACCTTGTTACAGTGGTGTTTGGTCTTGACATTGATGGTGAGCTTTCGCTCAGAGCCCCGGCGGCGCGTCCAGGTTGGTGGTGGCCATCAGCAGCAGTCGGCCCTGCTCGTGCTCTTGAGCGACCTCTTTGAGCATGTCCTTAGTGACGTATTTCGCTAACAGTCGCCCGAGCGGGACGTTGTCGGCCAGCGCGTCGTTGAACACCGCCAAAAGCAGGTCGTGGCTCCGGTTCCCATGTTCGGCGCGTGGCGGTGAGCGCTCTTCAATACTCGGTTTCGGGCCGGAGGGGAGGGCGGCACCGGCTCTGTGCACCTTGGATTGGCCGGCTCCAAATCCGAGGCACTTGGGTTACTACGGATTGATCTTGGTGATCTTGGAACCCTGCAACCCGAGACCCGCCATCAGCCCCTTTTGGTCGAAGATGAACGCATAGATATCGTCTTTGAGCGTCGTCGTGGTGATCGCTCTGGCTTTGCCGTGGTCCAAGATCACGATGCTGGGGCCAACGCCGACCTCCCAGCCTCCGCTGCGATCCAGATAGCTAAGCGCGTCGTCGTTCATGAAAAACAGGACGTAGCCAAACGACTGGATACCGGCCTGAAGACCATATGAGGCCGCAAGCGTGCTGTAGTAGCCTGCCGTGTGCTCTCCTTGGCGCAAGGCGCCTTTGCCGTAGTGCGCGCCCACGACAAAACCACCTTTGACGATCCTCGGGAAGACCAGGATCCCGTTGGCTTGCCCCGCAATTTCCGTCGCCGATGGCACACTGTCGTAAAGATTGGTCAGAGCAGCGTCGACGTCCCGGTCGATCTGGGCCGCGGCTGTCGAGTCGGGCGCCGTGCCACCGGTGGTCTGGCAGCCACCGAGGCCCACGACACCGGCCAATAGTAAGATGATCAGGATTCTCACAGTCATGCTTGGTTCTCCTCTTTGTTTAAACGAGCGCGCACAGTTGAACGGCACGTTGATATCGCTAACGGCTCCGCAGCCTTGCAGCTTGGCCACGGTTGCCGCTGTCAGCTCCGGCAAGGACTCCCACGTTGCCAGCATAAGCGCATGCGGGGCACCTTACAGCGGAAGCCCTAAGCTCCTGCCCGGAGCGCCGACAGGGTCCTAGGGGCAGTACGTGGTTTCTCGTAGGCGTATTGAGCAAAACTAACTCACGCTATTCAGTACCCCGGTGGTGGATTCGTTACCACATAGGTGACACTGCCGCCCGAGTAAGCTTGGCTATACCAGGTCGAGCCGCACTGGTAGTAGGTCACCCCGCCCGCGACCACCGTCGCTGCGGTACAAGGCAGCGTATTGTAATAGTTATAGGTTGTATAGCTTGGCGCGGAGGCCGCTGAGGTGGCTGCGCCCACAACCGCCACCGTGCCGGCGACCACCGCGCCGGCCACCACCACATCCTCCCAATCGTCGTCGTCCCAGTCACCATCGTGATGGTGGTAATCCTCCGCGTACTGTTGCCGGCCGGTCGCCCGCTCGGTGGCGCCCTGCTGGCGTACGTCGGTCCGCTCGGTGTAACCCTGCTGCCGCGATTCGGTCTTGTCGGCCGAGCTCTCCTGGCGCTGGCCCTGTCTCTCGGTCCTCTCCGCCTGGCTCGAGGTCCGGGTGTCGGCCCGTTGAGCCGACCGCTCGGTCGCACCCGCCTGTGCGGCGGCTGTCTGCTGCGTCTGCGACCGTTGAGCCGATCGCTGCGTCGCACCCGCCTGACGGGAGGCCGTGCTAGGGCTACGAGACGAGTAGCTCCCGCTTGCCCGGGATGAGAAGCTGCCGCCCGCCGCCGCGCCGCCGCGGGAGAAGCCGCCGCTGCGAGCGGCCGCCCCGCCACCGCCTCCACGGGAAAAGCCACCACCGCCCCCTCCACGCCGGGCGTCCGCGTTATCCACGTATCCCACGAGGAAAAAGAGTGCGCTAGCGAGAGTCGTGATAATCATTAATGGTCTGGTCTTCATTTCTGTTCTCCAGTGTGCTTTGTCGCTTTCTTCGTCTGGGCAGCGACCTCACGCAGTTGAGGCAGGAAGGCGATCTTCTTCGCCCCTTTTGGGGGTGTGAATGCGAACATCGCGTCTGTGACCTCGGGCGAGAGATCCCAGTCAGAGAATTGCGCCCGGAATTGGGGCTGGCCTTCGGCATCCTTATAGGTCAATACGACGCGCAGCGGCAGCGGCCGCTCGCCCTCCGCGACCCAGACCTGGAAGTCTACCGTCTCAGTACGTCCGGCCAGATGGTGAGAAGGAACCCCAAGGATCGCTGTCTTTTCTACGTAGTCGAGCAACTGAACCCTGCGCTGAATCTCCGCCGGGAGCTGGCTGACGAGCAACAGGGCGAGCGGTAGCCGCATGTGCAGCTCCTGGATGAAGTAGGCGATCGCCTCATCGAGACTGCCAGGCTTCGAGACCTTTGCATAAACGTTCTGCGGGGTGCTGAATACCGTGATCTCTTTGCCATCGAACAGGACGAGATTCTTGTCCCCGTCGCTTTGCTCGACATCGATGCGCATGCGATCGGGCCGATTCACGGTAAGCTCGCGGATCTCGCCGAACTCGATCTTCTGACCGGACTCCTGGACTGCGTCGTACCCGGCGTGAATGTTCACGCTGAAACGCTGCGTCTGCGCCAGGAACTTGGCCATACCCACGAGAACAGCCTCGGCCTGCGGGTCAGCCACCGCTTGCCCTATGGGTTTAGGAGCTGTCGCCGATCCTGGGGGGTTACCTCCTGCCCTCCTACGGAGCCCGAGAGAACGAGTAGAACCCACACCCACCGCGTGCCGGCGATCGCCGGCGGCCACTTCGTTTTCATTTGCGTACTTCCCAGGTATGTCGGCCGTGCAATACACATGATACTTTAGTTTGAGAGCAAAGACCGTCGTACGGAAGCCTAGGCCGACATCTTCAAACTGAAAGACATTGGGTTATGCTCGCCTGCGCCGGCGCAGGGAAAAACACAATCCATCGGGGATCGCACGCCGGTGTGTTGATCGCGATGTCTATCTTTGGAAATATGTGTCTGTTTCCTCGCATGAACGTTTGAACACCATGCACCACGATGCAACCATGGGGTCACCAAGTCGGGCGCCCGGCAGCCTTTTCAGGATATCGGGGAGTCTAATAGCATCCGTGGCCCGCGAGTCGATCCCGAGCACGGCGCGGTTCTGGAGCGTCACCGTGTGTCTCGCATGCATGCCCATGTCGGGCGTACCCAGCGGTTCCAGCCGACGCTCGTACCTCGCGCGGCTGAACCGCGGCGTTAGTCAGTCGAAATGGTCGAGATGCAACGGCTTCGGCGTCGCGGATGACCGCGCCCGATAATCGGTGGCAGACGAGCAGGCCCCCGGTGTACAGTCCGAGCATGAACACACTGCCACCGATTGCAGAGATGGAAGGGGCCTACCTCAACCGAGACCCCGCGTACAACGGGCTGTTCTTCGTGGGCGTCCGCACGACTGCGATCTTCTGCCGGCCGACGTGTCCCGCGCGGTCGCCCCTGCCGAAGAACGTCGAGTACTTTCCGACCGCCGCCGCGGCACTCTTTGCCGGCTACCGGCCGTGCAAGCGGTACCCGCCGAGACGATCAACCGGATTGGGCGGTGAAACTGATCGAGGACGTGGAACGCGACCCGGCGTCGCGGATCACGGAAGGTGACCTGCGACGTCGGGGGGTCGATCCGGCCACCGTGCGCCGGCACTTCCTCCGCCACTACGGCATGACGTTTCAGGCGTACACCCGGTCCCGTCGGCTATCTCGAGCGTTCAACTGCATCCGCGACGGAATGGCCCTCGACGACGTGATCGTGACGAGCGGATACGACTCGCACAGCGGGTTCCGAGAGGCATTCCGGCAGGCCCTCGGCTGTACTCCCGGCGACAGTCGCAACCATCGCTGTGTCTTCCTGACTTGGATGCAGACCCCGCTCGGCCCGATGGTCGCCGGGGCGACAGACGACGGCGTATGTCTGCTGGAGTTTACCGACCGGCGGATGCTGGAAGCCCAGTTCGATACCGTGCGGAGACGGTTCGACGGGCCAACCGTCATCGGTACGAACGGGCATCTCGAGCGGCTCCAGGATGAGCTCACGAACTACTTCGCCGGCTCGGTTCGAGCCTTCGGTGTGCCGCTGGTGTACCCCGGCACCCCGTTCCAGCGACGGGTGTGGGAGAAACTCCTGGCTGTCCCCTACGGCGAGACGCGCTCGTATCAAGGCTTGGCTTCGGCCGTCGGCGACCCCGCGGCGGTGCGGGCGGTGGGCCGGGCGAACGGCATGAACCGCATCGCGATCCTGATCCCCTGCCACCGCATCGTCAACAAGAACGGGGATCTCGGCGGATATGGAGGCGGCCTGCGGCGCAAGCAGTATTTGCTCAACTTGGAGCAGGCGGCGGTGGCAGAGCCGGCCTCACCCGGCGCTGCATCTGACCGGGGCCGCATCAGCGCTTTTCAGGGGTCATCGTCACTGTGGCTGCCCCGGCAGGTAAGCTTGATCGTCGGGCGGCAGAATGATGACAGCCCGTTATTAGCTAGACTTGTCGATCTTGGGCTGGTGGTCACGGTGATCCCCATCCGTGATTAGACCCGACTAGGAAACACGCTTTAGGACCCTGGCTGCTTCCGGGCAGGTGCCGCGGGAAACCCTAACGGCGCATGAATTTCATTGGTGAGCTGGCCCTGACCGGCGAGCTTCGGCCGGTGCGTGGGACGCTACCCACCGCACTGCGAGCGCGGGAGGCGAAACGCAGCCTGGTCATGCCCGAAGATAACGCCAAAGAGGGCACCCTGGCCGATGGCGCAAGCATCCTCTCTGCCCCCAGTTCCACAAGGTGTTTCGTGAATATCTCACCTTTTCCCCGTGAAATATTTCATAGCCTAAAGCCAGTTGCTCTTGTAGATTAGATGAAAACGAAGTCCAAATACTGAAAAAGATAGTCTCGGCAGCGGGTTTTTGCGCCGAAAGGCGCCTTCGGGGCTACAGCATTGCACGAATGGCGCAAAACATCGAAAAACAAGCGGACCAATGAGATTCTATCAGAGATCGACGAAGCGGTACCTGCCACCCACGTGCGCCGTCAACGGCGTGGGAACGGGCCGCTTGAACAGCAACCCTCCCGGCTTCCGGAAGACGGTCACCGACCGATCGCCCGTGCCCCGGTACTCACCGTGATCCAGAACGCTGACAGCCCCCGGTCGCTGATCTGCTCCGCACTTGGCGCACCCCGTGGGTAACGCTCGAACCTACCACGAAATGACGCGCTGCTACTCGAACCGTAGTGCCTCGACCGGGTCGAGCCGGGAGGCCTTCGAGGCGCAAGATCAGCCGCACTATGTTCCCGTAGCGCACCATCGTTCTTGCGATGGTGCACCCGAGGATCCGCGACACGCAAAAGCGGCGGGAGAACCGGTCGGTGCAGCGTTCGTCACGCAGGGGGAAGGAGAAGGATCTTGGCCGCAAGGCCACGGGCTGGGCTTCGGGAGAAGGAGGACGGGATGACGACGGGCGCTCTTCGACAGAACGTGTTCATCTGCTACTCGCATGCGGACACCAACTACCTGAAGCTTTTCAAGCTCAAGCTACAGCCCGCGGTCGGCGACAAGCTCAGCGTCTGGTCCGACCAGAAGATCGCCGCGGGCGCCCCCTGGCACTCGGAGATCGAGCGCCAGCTGCAGGCTGCGACCGCCGCGTTGCTGTTGGTGTCCGACACCTTCTTGTCGTCCTCGTACATCCGCACCGTCGAGCTGCCGACCATCCTGGAGCGTCACGCCAAAGAGGGTCTGGACGTCTTTTGGGTGCCGATCTCGTGGATCCTGGACAAACAGGTGGCGCTCTCCGAATTACAGGCCGCGTGGCCGCTTGACCAGCCGTTGATAAGTCTGTCCAAGAGCAAGCGAGACGAAGCGGTCAAGAAAATCTGCGAACGGGTGCTGTCGGGTACCGGGCAGCTCACGTATGTGAGCGAGGAACGCGTGGATCGGCTGCTGGATGACGTGAAGCCCCTTCTGTCACCCCACTCGCTGAAGGCGGCAGAACCCATCGGGGATGGTGACTTCGCGGTTGTCTACCGTGGCGAGATGGACGGGCGCGCAGTCGCGGTGAAGGTCCTCGTCGACTGCCCCAAGCGCAACCATCTGAAAGGGTTTTCGGAGTTCGTACACAAAGTCACCGAACTGACGCACCCCTCGATCGCTCGCCTCTACCAGGCGGCTCTCGACCAGAATCCGCAGTTTCTGGTGCTGGAGTACGTGAAGGCTGCTTGCCTCGGGCGACACCTCAGGACCGTGGGCAGGCCCTTCGAGACCGACCAGGTGGTGAGCCTGGTTCAGGGCCTTGCGCTCGCGCTCGACGAGTACCATAGCCGTCGGCTGGTCTACGGACCACTCACGGCGAACGATGTCTTCTACGACCAGGAACGGAATCTCTTGCGTATATCCGCGGTCGGACTGTCGAACTACTTGGCGGTGAACGACCCGATCAGCGGGGGTTTTCCGCGGGGCCCGGTGGCCGCTTCTTACATGGTGCCGGAACAGTACACGGGCGCGATGTACGGCCCGCGATCGGATCAGTATTCGCTCGGCCTCATCGCCTTCGAAATGCTCGAAGGCAAGCAGCCAGTCTGCCTTGCCTGTCCTGCCGACCTCGAGGTCAAGCGCAAATTCTTCCAGAACCCGGAGTCGTTTGCCGGCGAATGGAAGAGACGGCACCCGCCCCTGGCATCCATTGTCTTCCGGATGCTGGCCGAGGACCCGGACGAGCGATGGGAATCTCTGCGAGTGGTGGCCGAGAGACTGGGCGAGATCGAGTCCGAGGCCATCGCGGTGGCGAAAGCCAGTTATGGCCGAAGCTGCCAGGGCAACCAGGGCTTTTACGCCGCCTTCTACGAGCGCCTCTTCGCGAAACATCCGGCGATGCGGGGTTACTTCCGAGACCTCGAGCAGCAATACTCCAAGCTCGACAGCTCGGTGCAGTTCCTGCTCAATTTCACCGACGCGCCGCGCGTCGAGCCGACCGTTCTCACCGGAACCGCCGAGCAGCACCGTCGCTTCGCGATCACACCCGCGCAGTTCGATGACTTCGCCCAGAGCTTCCTGGACACACTGCGAAGCGTCGGCGAGAGCGAGCAGGCCGTCCACGCCTGGAAGCTCAGCATTAGCCCCGGGCTGGAATACCTAAAGCGACAGGCGTCAGTCGCGCCGAAACCGTTTTCATCTCGCGAGCATCCGCCGGCCGGAACGGCTCACCCTAGGCTGTCCAACTCCCGCACTGGCAAACGACCGAGCGGTGGACAAGCCAGAAGGCATCGGGAACGAGTTCCTGTCGCCTCTCATTGACGCCGGGTGTACATTTACCCCAGTAAGGTACCTGTGGCCGATCCGAGGTGGGCCAAGGTGAAGTTGGAACCCGGCGACCTACCAACCAGCGTCTGTGTCGGCACGGTCGAGATCGTTGACTGCGTTGGCGAGCCAGGGGATTATCAATGGAAGCTGGCCCGGCCCAAGCGACTGAAGAACCCGATTACGCCCAAGAGAATGCCTCAGCCGGTCTTCTTCACGCCCTTCTGAAAGGACGTGGCTGATGACCAATACGCTTTTTACCTGAGGCTACTACGGCTGGGGCAATCACACGCCGGAGCTTGTCGAGGCGGTGGATGCGGTTGAGACGAGCCGGGGGTTCGAGCCGCCGATCTTCGTTGACATCCGAATCCGACGTACTGTACGAGCAAAAAAAACCCCGTTTTTTGTTTTGCGATTCGATAAATTGCAAGGAAGCAGTTTATCGAAGTGCCCTTGAGTGGAACTATTATGGCAGATAGGCTTTCCTTATCCCATAATGATTGCTACAGGAGGCGCAGCGAGTTTCACCCATGATCGACAGCCATAAGATAGAACATCTCACCGAGCGTTTGTCCCGGGTCCTTCCGGCCGGCGAGCAGCTTAGGGAGGACCTACGCAAGAATTTCCGGTCCGCTTTGAATGCCTGCCTGGCACGCATGGATCTCGTGACCCGGGAAGAGTTCGACGTCCAGTCGCGGGTGCTTGCACGCGCCCGCATCCGCCTAGAGGCGGCGGAGAAGGAGATCGAGCGGCTCGAGGCCCAGTTCAAACAAGGGAAAAACAGTCCTGCGGATTGAGCTCCCAGGCAAGCCGATTCAGTCACCCACACGCTGGTGCCGATAATCGACCGCTGAAGGGATGTCGGTTGCCATCGTCTACAGCCGTGCCCAACTTGGAATAGAGGCGCCACTCGTGACCATAGAGGTGCATTTGTCTAATGGTTTACCCGGGTTGGCGATTGTGGGTTTGCCGGAAGCGGCGGTCAAAGAGAGCAAGGATCGGGTGCGCAGCGCGCTCATTACCTCCCAATTTAGCTATCCCTTACGCCGAATTACGGTCAACCTCGCTCCCGCTGATTTGCCTAAACAAAGCGGTCGCTATGATTTGCCCATCGCCTTAGGGATCCTGGCTGCATCCGGGCAGGTGCCGCGGGAAACCCTAGCGGCGCATGAATTCATCGGCGAGCTCGCCCTGACGGGTGAGCTTCGCCCGGTGCGTGGGACGCTGATCACCGCACTGCGAGCGCGGGAAGCGAAACGCAGTCTGGTGGTGCCCGAAGACAACGCCAAAGAGGGCACCCTGGCCGATGGCGCAACCATCCTTCCTGCCCCCAATCTGTTGGCTGTGTGCGGCCATCTTCAGGGCAGTGCCCTATTGCAGCCGGCGATTGCTGAGCAGCCGGCGCTGACTGCCTCGGCTGAGCCCGATCTCGAAGAGATCCGGGGGCAACACCACGCCAGGAGGGCACTGGAGGTTACGGCGGCGGGTGGGCACAATCTTTTGATGATCGGCCCGCCCGGTGCCGGGAAGACCATGCTGGCCACATGCTTACCCGGGATCTTGCCCGAGATGACGGAAAAGGAAGCTTTGGAAACGGCG
>Ga0187893_10005140_pt1 | contig 23847 bp, 24 predicted proteins | sample MA1701074metaG_FD_139574 | JGI IMG/M metagenome (GOLD analysis project Ga0187893, IMG submission 139574) | White microbial mat communities from a basaltic lava cave in the Kipuka Kanohina Cave System on the Island of Hawaii, USA - MA170107-4 metaG ...
ACACCGTCCATCCAGCTCCTGCGCGTCAACCGCTACGAAAACTCCGCTCGTCGCGCCTTCCACAAGTCGCTCGACCAGCTTCGAAAGCTCCAAACCCAGCGCCAAAAGGAGAACGCGCAAATCAGCGACGCCCTCGACGAAATGCTCTTAAATGAGCTTGACAAAGCGAAGCCGAAACGAACAACCCAAACAATATCAACAGAAGAATGGATCGACGACGCCACCCATCTCAAGTCCGCCATGGAAGGTGTCCTCAACGCCCTCCCCAAGGAAGTCCGTGACTTTGTCCGTGCCTCTGAAGACGTCTCGAAGGAGGTCTCCAATACCTAGCCGTGCGGCAAGCTTCAGCTTGCGCGGGGCTTTACCCCCGCATCACTGTCCTCCACCCGCCATGTTCACGCCCGTCGTATGCTCGCACGGCCTATGCCTCGGGGAACTTGTAAACGACGCATCGCACCCGTGAGAAAATGGTTAGTTAACATCATGGTCCTGACGGGCGTCTATTACGCGATCGCGTGCACGGCGGCTGGGCTTGTCGTAGCGTATCTGACGAGGCCCTGGTTCGGTACGCCGTTGTTCCTGTTCGGGCTCTTCTGTTTGTGGTTTTTTCGCGATCCCGAACGGACGGCTCCCCAAGGTCCGCACGCGGTTTCACCAGCGGATGGGAAGGTTGTCGCTGTGAAGAAGGAGACCGATGTCACACGGGTTTCGATATTCTTGAGCCCTCTCGACGTACACGTGAACCGCACCCCGATTTCGGGCACCATTATCCGCGCGGAGTACAAACCGGGGAAGTTCCTGGTGGCCAGCCGCGAGGAGGCTTCTGTTGAGAACGAGCAAAACATCATCACTGTGCGAGGGGACGATGGGAGCGAGCTGACATTCAAGCAGATCGCGGGACTGGTGGCGCGCCGGGTCGTGCTGTGGAAGAAGGCCGGCGACCGCGTCCGGATGGGGGAACGCATCGGACTGATGCAATTCGGCTCGCGCATGGATATTCTGTTCAGTGGGGAGTGGGAGGTTGTTGTGCGCCCCGGCGATCGGGTGTGGGCCGCCACCACCATCATTGCCCGGCTCAAGGCCGCGAAGGATAGCCGATAGACGGATAGCCCCATGAAAGCTCTTCAGGAACGTCTCATCGATCCAAACTCGCCAGACCGCCGCCCCAGAAGGGCGGCCTACGTGTTGCCCGCTCTGTTTACCGCGGGCAATCTTTTCCTCGGTTTCCTGGCAATCGTGAAGTCTTTTCAGGGAGCGCTCCTGGCCCAGCAAGGGTCACCCGGAGCCAACGAAGCCTTTGCCGCCGCCGCTCTGATGATCGGCGTTTCGATCTTCCTCGACGGTTTGGACGGTCGCATCGCGCGGATGACCAACACAGTCTCGGACTTCGGTCGTGAACTGGATTCCCTGGCCGACGTGATCACCTTCGGTGTAGCGCCTGCGGTGCTGGCTTGGGCCTGGGGCTTCCAGTTCATGGCGGCCCCGGACGCGCAAGTCCGAGAGCACATCCATAGCGCCGGACTGTTTGTCATCTTCGTGTTCGTGCTGTGCGGAGCCTCGCGCCTGGCGCGTTTCAACATTCAAACCAATCCGGTTCCTAAGAATCCGGGCCGGCCCGACCGCAAGTATTTCGTGGGGCTTCCCATTCCGGCAGGCGCCGGTATGGTGGCGGCGGTTGTCTATGTCACCAAGGGCTCGCCGATCGAGTGGTGGCCGTTGACGGTGGCGTGGCTCTTCCTGCTGGCGCTGACATCGTTTCTCATGGTGAGCACTTGGCGGTACCGTAGCTTCAAGGATCTAAACCTGCTGAAACCGACCTCGCCCATGAGCGTTGTCTTCCTGGGCTGCCTGATCTGGCTGATCTGGAATTATTCCCAACCGGTTCTGCTGGCGATGTCGATGCTTTATGTGGGCAGCGGGATCGTGATCCGTGTTGGCGGGATAGTCAAGCGGAAGCTGCGACCCGTTCCCGCCGCTCCGCAACAGCAGGTAGGCCTGCGGAATGGTTGATCCCATACTCGCCCTGGTGGGCGGCGAGACTTTGCTCGGCGCTGACTTGCGAGACATGGCCGCGGAGCGGATTCCAAGCGCGCGCATCCACTTGGTGGGCAGCGAGGAACAGGACACAGCGATTCTCACCGAGCAAGGCGGCGAAGCAGTGGTCATGACCGGACTCGATGCGGACCGGTTGGCGGGTGCGCGAGTAGTATTGTTGGCGGGATCGCAGGCGGCGAGCCGGAAGGCTCTCGATCTCCTCAAGGATGCAAGTCCTCGTCCGGCGATTTTGGATCTGACTCACGCCTTGGACGATGCTCCGGAAGCACGGCTGCTCGCGCCCTGGGTGCTGCCGGACAAGCCGCCGGCCGGCGCCGGGCCGATCGTAATTCCTCATCCCGCGGCGATCGTGGTGGCGCGGATCTTACGTGCTCTCCAGGCGCAGCATCGGGTGGTGCGCGCGGTAGCGCAAGTGTTGGTTCCGGCGAGCGAGCGCGGGAGAATGGGAGTCAACGAACTGCAAGAGCAGACCGTGAGCCTCCTCTCGTTTCAGCCTCCGGTAATGGATGTTTTCGGCGGCCAGTTGAGCTTCAACCTGCTTGCTTCAGGCGTGGCCGAAACCGAACGGCGGGTCGAAAGCCACATTGCGACGCTGCTGGCCGGTGGCCCGGTGATCCCGATGCCTTCGATGCGGTTCTTGCAGGCCGGCGTGATGCATGGCTACAGTTTCTCCTTGTGGGTCGAGCTGGACAATCCCGAAGGTGTGATGGAGTCGCTGAAGACGGCGGGCCTGGATGTGTGGCCGGACGATCCTCCACACGTCGTGGGAATCGCCGGACAGGACGGAGTGTCGATCGGGCGGATCGAGCGGGACCGGAACAACGCCCGGGCTGTGTGGATCTGGGCTGTGGCGGATCAGTTCCGCGTCGCCTGCGAGAATGCAATCGTGCTGGCGGAGGCCGCGCTGTGAAGTTACACGCCGTGATTGCGCTGGCTCCTGTAATGCTTGCCGGGTGTGGATATCATGTGTCGGGTCGCGCTGACCTCATCCCCGAAAATATTCGGACGATCGCGATTCCGGCCTGGAATAATCTGACACCGCGCTTCCGGTTGGCGGACCGTCTACCCGCCGCCATCGCACGCGAATTCATTACGCGCACGCGCTATCAAGTCGTGGCCGATCCCAATCAGGCGGACGCCATATTTTCGGGCGCAGTCATCAGCTACAATTCGTACCCGATCGTGCTCGACAACACCACGGGCCGGGCGTCGGTGGTGCAGATGATCGTACTGTTGCAAATGAAGCTGACCGAGCGCGCGACGGGACGGATCTTGTACGAACGATCCAGTTACGAAGCGCGAGAACGGTACGAGATCTCGGTGGATCCGCTCGCCTACCTCGAGGAGTCGAGCACGGCGATGGACCGGCTGGCGCGGGAAGTGGCACGGGGAGTGGTCAGCGCCGTCCTCGAGAGTTTCTAAAATGTCCCCCGACCAACTGATTTCACAGGCACGCAACAGACAACTGGCTCCGGCGTATCTTTTTCTCGGACCTGAGATCTGGCAACGGGATGAATGCCGCCGCGCGGTGATCGAGGCGATACTTGCGCCGGAAGACAGGGAAGCGGGCTTCACGCGACATGACCTGGAAGAAGCCACGCTGGCGGAAGTGATTGACGATGCGATGTCGCTTTCGTTGTTCGCGCCGAAACGAGTCATCTGGGTGAGCCGTGCCGAGGCGGCATTACCCAGAGGGCGCGGCGCCGCGGCGGAGGAAGGCGAGGGCGAGGGACCATCGAAAGACGCGGGCGGGTCAGGGGCGGCCCTCGCCGGCTACCTCAAGAATCCGACGGAGGGCGTGGTTCTGATCTTGGACAGCTCGCGGTATGAGTTCGATGGTGAGGACAAGGCGAAGACGGATCGTCTGCGCAAATTCTACTCAGCTCTTCCCAATGTCGTGGAGTTCGCGCGATGGACGGCGGCGCAAGCACGCAAGCTGGGACAGGATCTTGTGTCGCGGAACAAGCTGCGGATCGGGGCGGACGAGTTGAACCTGATTGCGGAGGCGGTGGGAAACTCACCCGCGAGGGTGGCCGTGGAAATCGAGAAGTTACGGCTGTTCGCGGGCGAGGGTGGTAAGGTTTCCCAAGAGGATGTTATGCGTCTGGTGCCGCAGGCCCAGGCCGCCAATATTTTCGCCCTGGTGGGCTCTCTCGGCCGCAAGGACCGGACGAAGTCGCTCGAGATCCTGCATGTGCTTGTGCGGGAAGGCGAGTATTTGCCCCTGGCGCTGTCGTTTCTGGCGACGCAATTCCGGCAGGCACTGGTGGCGCATGAGGCCGGGTTGCGCAACCAGTTTCAAGTGCAGGGTCATTTTTCGAAGCTGGGCGTACCGATGTGGCCCTCCCGGGCCGAGCAGATTCTGCAGACGTTGCAGGCCTACCAACCGGAGCGTTTACGAAAAGCGCTGAGACGGATCGCCCAGGCGGACCGGGACCTGCGCGACACCCGTCCCGACGACCGCGTGGTCGTCGAGCAGTTTCTACTTGATTTGACCGCTTGACCTCCGCGGGCGGTATCCTCAATTCTCAGGTGCATCCGAAACTCATCGCGTTGTCCGGGCCGCTGGCGGGATCGACGTTTACCCTGCCGGAGAAGGAAGGAACTGTCGGCCGCGCGCCCTATAACTGGCTGTCGATTCCTTCCTCGACAGTATCCCGGCAACACTTCCAGTTCGAGCTGGCATCGGAAGGCTGGAAGATTAGGGATTTGGATTCGCACAACGGCACGCTCGTCAACGATGCTCCGGCCAGGGAACGGTTGCTGAACAATGGCGATCAGATTCGCGCGGGAGATTCAGAATTCGTCTTCGTGACCGAAGAGGAGGATTTGCCGCGCCCCTCGGCTAACCTTGCGGACACGGATCTTCACACACTGACGCTCTACAGCCGGGAAGCGGAGTCCACGCTGCTCCAACCGCCGCCGGAGCAGGCTCCGCCAGCCGAGCAGCGTATGAGAGCGCTGCTGCGTTTAAGCGCTGCCTTACAATCGGCGCTGGACAGGAAGACACTGGGAGGTCAGTTGACCTCATCGGTGATGGAAATGCTCGATGCGGAGCGGGTGTTTGTGTTTTGGAGGGAGCACGGCGGAGTCACGGAGATTGCGAGTGCGATCCGGGAAGGCATTCATAGAGCAGCCGTACCCGGTACAGTTCTGGAGATGATCTGGGTGTCCGGGAAGTCGTTGTTGGGGGAGGCGGGAACCGTGCGATGGGTGACCGCTCCCTTGCTGGTTTCGGGGCGGCCCAGCGGGGCGTTGTACGTGGAAGCGGCCAAGCTGCTCGAGGAACACCTGGATCTCGTCACGGCCGTGGCCACGTTTTCCGCGCTGGCCGTGGATCAATTGATGCGGCTGGAAGATCTGCGGGTCGACAACAAGCTGTTGCGCGAAGCAGCCGGACTGGCCCACGAGATGATCGGGGAGAGCGCAGTGATGAAGCGGATCTACTAAACCATCCGCCGCGCGGCTCCCACCGAGACCACTGTGCTTGTACTGGGTGAAAACGGCACGGGCAAGGAGCTGGCGGCACGCGCAGTTCACCGCAACAGCTCCCGTTCGCGGAAACAGTTTGTTGCGATCAATTGCGCGACCTTGAAAGACGCTCTGCTCGAGAGCGAATTGTTCGGCCACGAAAAAGGATCGTTTACCGGCGCGGTGGCGCAGAAGAAGGGAAGGATCGAGCTGGCCGAAGGCGGGACGCTCTTTTTGGACGAGATCGGCGAGCTGCATCCGGGATTGCAAGCGAAATTGTTGCGCGTCCTGCAGGAACGGGAGTATGAGCGGATCGGAGGAACTCAAACGCTCAAGACCGACATCCGCTTGATAGCTGCTACCAATCGCGACCTTCAGGACGCCGTGCGTGACGGTGAGTTCCGCCGGGATCTCTTTTACCGGCTGAACGTGGTGACGCTAACGATGCCCGCTCTTCGGGACCGCCGGGACGATATCCCATTGCTGGCTGCCCACTTTCTGCACCAATTGACCAAACGCTGCAACCGGCCGGTCCGCGGGATTAGTCCTGACGCCAGGGCGATTCTGGTGCGTCACGATTGGCCTGGAAATGTGCGCGAGCTGCAGAACACCATCGAGAGGGCCGTCGTTCTCGGATCGTCAGAGGAAATTCAAGTGGAGGATTTGCCCGAGGCCTTGCTGGAATCGGCTCCTGCTGGATCCGCGTTGCCTGTTTATCACCAGGCAGTACAGGACACCAAGAGACGTCAGGTTCTGGATGCGATCGCACAGGCCCAGGGTAATATCAGCGAAGCGGCTCGGCGATTGGGAGTGCATCCGAATCACCTCCATCGAATGGTGACCAAGCTGGGGTTGCGGGGCGAAATCGCGCGGTAGGAATCGCGACTGTGAGGGAGCGGCCCCGGGTTTGTTCTATTGCTTCCGCAAGAAGGTAAGTCCATCCCAGGCGATGGCCTCCGGTGTGGCGGCCAAGTCGCGCCAGATGCAGGCCGCCGCGGCGATCTCCTTGATGGCAAAGCCGAAGCTTTCGATCACCAGATAACCCTGATAGTGGATCTCATGCAGCGCGGGAAATACCTTGTTCCACTCGATATGGCCTGAGCCGGGCGTGCCGCGGTCATTCTCGCAGGAATGGACGTGAACCAGATGCTTTGCCACGGTGCGGATCGCATCGCCCTGGTCCTTCTCTTCGATATTGGCGTGAAAAGTGTCGTAAAGGATGCCGACGTTGGGGTGGTTCACCTCCGAACATAGGCGGGCGGCGTCGGCAGCAGTATTGAGGAAGTATGACTCGAACCGATTCAATGGCTCGACGGCCAGAGTAACGCCATGTTTTGCGGCGTGGTCACCCAATTCGCGGAGGGCCTCCACTTCCCAACGCCACTCCTCTTCTGTGCGCCGGCGGCCCGGGAGATAGCCAACCGGGGAATGGAACGGTCCCACGAGCATCCTGCACCCGATCTTCGCCACTGACTCGATGGCCCGCTTCAGGGTAGTTCGGCCTTCTTCGCGACCCGCGGAGGTGGGCGCCACCAGGCTCACGTCCTTATTGCCGAAAGCAGTACAAAAGGTCACCGGGAGATTCAAACGTTGGAGTTCGGTCCGGATCTCATCGGCCGGGAAACCGTCCCAGTTGAACCGGGTAAGCTCGACGCAGTCGAATCCCTTCTCTTTGATCGTCGCGAGCAAGGGAAGGTGTTCTTTCTCGAATTGCGCCGCCCAGATGAATGTATTGATGCCGATTTTCATTGTCGCCTCAGTTTCTATACTTGGGATGAACCAGAACTTCCGCGTCCGGACTGCCGGGCCCGAAGTGCTTCAGCAATACGAGATCGTCGACATCGCTCTGGTTGGTGATCTTCACCCCGTTTTTCGCCGCTTCAGCGGAAACGAATAACTCATCCTTCGTCATCTGCCCATAGCGGATCATGACCGGCGTCTCGACGTCGTGTACGCCGATCGAACCGTGACCCTGCGTGAGGATCAGCCCATGGGCCGCCGCATCGCTGATAGTTACCGATCGGCCCGGGAGCACAGTGAGTTCCTTCGCGGAATAGAGCGGGGTCGAGTAGACCACCCACTTCTCACTGTAGCCTTCGGACATCATTAGGGTAGGCTCTTTGACGGGTCGTGGATGGAACAGACGGTTCTTCATGAACTCGGGGTCGACATTGGCGTCCCAGTCAAGCATGTCGAGGAGATAGTCGAGGTTGTTGTGATGCTCGGGAGGGACGTCCTTCACCAACAGATCCCAGCCCACCGCGCGCCCTTCTACCATCGACTGGTACATCGCAAAGACGTCGGAATTTACTTGCGGCTCATAAGTTACGAGCGATCCCGGCGCGTGCAGAATGCCGGCGTCGATCTGCCAGCCGGTGCCGGGCTTCAACCGATAGGCCTTCGAGTGGTCGAGAATCCCGTTGTCGCCTTGATTCCAGCGCTCGAGACACTGGCGCACATCGTCGCGCGTGGTGCCGGGCTCGAGTCCCATGAATGTATAGGGGAAGTTATTGCCCTTGAAGTTATATTGCGGTGGGAAGTAGTAGGCTTCGGGCTTCCCTTTCTGGCCGACGCGCTTGGCGAACTCGTCGTTCTGGTGCAGATGGTGCGGGATAGGCCCGAGATTGTCGAAGAACTTGCAGAGCAGGTTCCAGCCGCCATACTTCGCCATCACATCGGCGCCCAGGAACGAATCCCCGGCCAATTCGATTGCCGTCCTCAACAACACCCGCTTCCCGTTGAAATCGATGTAGCTGAGTCCTTCATCTTCCGCAGTGAGAGGACCGTTGGCGGCTTTGGTCGTCGAGGAGAACCAGCGTTCATCGATTCCGCCGCGATGGGCTCCCAGACAGTAAAGATCCCGTGGATCAAGTTTCAGCCGGCCGCCCGGCATCAGGAACGCGCGGGGAACCCAGCAAGGAGCAAGCCGGACGATTCCCTCCCCCACGGTGAGAGCTTCTTGAATAGTCGCAAGATCTGACATCCTTAACAGTGTATGTCACGAGTGGAAAGCTTTAAGGATGGGACAGTCTCCGGATTCCTGCACGTCCCGGACTCGCCAACAGGAGATGGACTGGTGCTCGCGCACGGCGCTGGTGGAAATGCGCAAGGACCGGTATTGGTGTCACTAGGAGAAGAGTTCGCCGGGCTCGGTTTTCATGTTCTGCGGATCGATTTGCCGTTCCGTCAGGAGCGGCGGGGGCCTCCACGACCCACGGATGCGAAAAAGGATCAGGCCGGAATCCGGGCGGCGGGGGATTCTCTGCGTGCACGCGCGCAGGGACGAATCTTCCTGGGCGGTCATTCGTATGGCGGCCGTATGAGTTCGATGCTGGTGGCGGACGACAACTCGGTCGCCGCTGGGATGTTGTTGTCCTCCTATCCGCTGCATCCACCTGGTAAGCCAGACCAGTTGCGTACGGCTCACTTCTCGAAGCTCACGCTGCCGGTTTTCTTTGCGCACGGCACGCGCGATCCGTTCGGGACCATCGACGAAGTACGGAAGGCCATTGCGTTGATTCCCGGCAAAACGGAGTTGTTTGTCGTGGAAGGGGCCGGTCACGATCTGAAGGGGAAGCGCGATGGCCTGGCCACGGCGTTTCTCAAACTGGTGGAGAGTTCCGAGAAGATTCATAACAGCGCGGCACTATAATTGAGGCATGGGCGCGACGACTACGGCGAGATTGACTGTGCAGCAGTTTCACGAACTGCCCTTGCCCGACGAGGAAGATTACGAACTCGTCCGGGGAGAAATCGTCAGAATGGCCAAGGCTAAGTTCAAGCATGAGACTGTAAAATCAAATTTTCTCGAAGAACTCGTCGGGTACAACTTGAACATGAGGGTTGGGAAGGTGTACTCAGAAACGATGTACGACCTCACGGATGAGGATGCGGTGATTCCCGATGTGTCCGTCATGTTGGGAAGCCGACCCGCTGGCGTGGATCTGGAAGGGTATCCACAAGGGGCTCCGGATACTGTGGTAGAGGTCGTCTCATCGGAGCAGGCAGCCAAACTCGAAGAGAGGATCAGTTTGTACCTGAGGACCGGGGCCAAGTGGTGATCGCCGCATTTCCCATGTCGAGATTCCTCCGGCTTCACTTCCCGACCGGCGGCTTGCGCCTGCTTCGGGAAGATCAGGACCTGGAGCTGCCTGAGCTCCTGCCGGGATTCAAAGTCCCGGTGAGCCGATTCTTCGCCGGAATCTAATCTGCCGCCATTTCGCCAACCTTCGCCAGCACATACGGACCTTCCGGGATCAAGGCGATACGGGCCCCGTCCGGCAAGTCCTCAACCAACGCATCCACAGCCTCTTCGATCGAATTAAAGGCAGCCCCCCACAATGAGGGATAGTAATCAGCGGGAAGTCCGGGGACGTAGTACAGCATGTCAGCTTTGCGGGTGACCAAGGCGAGCTTTTCAAGCTGCCACTGGTCTACGATGACAGGCTTGCCCTCAATGGAATGAAGGAAATCTTCGGCGGTAGGCGCCGTTTTCAGCATATTGCGAAACTCCTCGGCGCCCGGACCCTCGTTGCACGCGGCGATCAGCAGAATTCTGCCGCCGGGTTTGACGATGTGCTGCGCCGCCGTAACGCCCTTCACGGCCTGATAGAAAGTCAGATCCAGGGGGTAGCCAGCCGAGGTGGTGATGACGGCGTCGGCAGAGTCATTCAGAAGCTCCAGCATAACCCTGCTGACGAATTGCACACCTACCCTGTGCGCCTCCACGGGGTTGCCGGCGAAGACGCCTGCGATCTGGCGGTCCCGGGAAAGAGCGACATCGAGCAGGAAGTCGTGGCGGGCCATTGAAGCGATCTCCAGGAGCTCTATGTGAAGGGGGTTGTCTTCGATCGAGCCCTCTTGTGCCCGGGCATCGCGCATGAACTTGGGACTGTGGAGGACGTTGATGGTCTCCTGGGCGGCGAGGCCTGGAGCGATCAGTTTGCGCCCACCCGAGTAGCCCAGCATGAGGTGAGGTTCTATGAAGCCCAGCGTGATGTGGAGGTCGGCCGTGACAAATCGTTCATCAATGTAAACCGGCGTGCCGGCGCGAGTGACGCCGAGATGGCGGTGCTGCGAGAGTTCACGGGCGAAGTGGTTCTCGACCCGATAGCGGGAGGCGATCTCCGGACCCACGATTTCGCAAATCTCGGCCGCGGTGGCCGGGCGATGGAGGCCAGTGGCGACCAGAATCACGATGTTCTCGCGGGGAATGCCGGCGGATTCCAAGCGGGGCAGAACGAACGGCAGCGTGAGACGGTTTGGGACAGGACGGGTGATGTCGCAGACGGAGATCGCCGCGGACTTCTTCCACTTTGCAAGCTCTGCCAGCGACGTGGAGCCAATCGGATTGTCCAAAGCATCGTTCAAGGCGGCGCGCCAGTCGGGCAAAGGAATCGCGGAGCGTGCTTCCAGCATCCTATAGTCGAAGCGATCCGGGAGACTCAGGTGAAGACCGGTTTTACCAAAGGCGAAATCCGCATCCATATCGGTCAACGTACCACAAAGTGTTGAATGGCTTCCGCCGATGAAAAGGAACGAGTGGGGTGGTTGATACGTCTGGCAGAGCAATTGCACTATTTTTTTTAGAGGAATGAGGTTGCCGTCATGTTGGTTACAGGACTAGTCGCCGTCTTCTTGATTTTCGGGCTATTCCTGGCTATGGTGTTTTCCTCTCCAAAGTCCTCCCGCTAGTCCCACCGTATCCTTTCGGTACACACCTTGTGAAAATCCTACACGCCCGACGATGAGCGCTATCCTTGTAAAATGACCAGGTGCGAATACTGGTTCTTGTCTTCCCTGCCCTCCTCGTTGCGCAATACGACCTAGTGCTTCGGAATGGCCGAATTGTTGACGGCACCGGCAACTCCTGGTATCGCGGCGACGTCGCCATTCGCGGGGATTCCATCGCTGCCGTCGGCCTCATTCCAACCGGCTCGGCACGCGTGACCGTTGACCTGGGCGGCCTTGTCGTGACACCTGGGTTTATCGACACACACAGCCACGCGCGGCGAGGGATTTTCCTGGTTCCCTCCGCTGAGAATTGCATCCGGCAGGGGGTGACGACTGTGATCGAGGGGCCAGATGGCGGCTCTCCTGTGCCGCTGAAACCGTTCCTTGAAAAACTGGCAGCCACGAAGATTGGGATCAATTTCGGATTGATGGTAGGGCACGGGAGCGTGCGCCAGGCGGTGATGGGCTCTGAAAACCGGAAGGCGTCTGCCGAAGAAATCCGGAAAATGAAAGAACTGGTGCGTCAGGACATGCGCGACGGGGCGTTCGGTCTGTCAACGGGACTCTACTATGTGCCGGGCAACTTCGCCCCAACAGAAGAAGTGATCGAATTGGCTAAGGTCGCGGCCGAGCAGGGCGGGCTGCACACATCCCATATGCGCGATGAAGCGGCAGGGATTCTCGAAAGTGTGCGTGAAACGATCCGAATCGGCGAAGAGGGAGGCCTGCCCACCCAGCTCACCCATCACAAGATCATTGGCGCTCCCAACTGGGGCCGGAGTACCGACTCATTACGACTCGTGGACGAGGCGCGGGCACGCGGAGTGGACGTTTCGATCGATCAATACCCCTATACAGCCTCGAGTACTGGCCTGATGGCACTATTGCCGCAGTGGTCCCAGGCGGGTGGGCAGAAGGCATTGCTCGAGCGGTTGGGCGCTCCGGACCAGCGGGTCAGGATCAAGACCGTGATCGCCGAGCGGATCCGGACGGACAGAGGCGGCGGTGATTCAAAGAACATACAAATTGCATCCTGTTCATTCGATCCGTCGCTGGCAGGCAAAAGCCTGGCCGAAGTTACGGCTGCACGGGGGCGCCCGGTGACTATCGAGAACGCCGCCGAGACTGCCATGGAGCTTGTCAGTAAGGGCTCCTGCTCGGCGATCTACCACGCCATGAGCGAACAGGATCTGGAGCGGATCCTACGTCATCCACAGACCATGATCGCAAGCGACGGCGGGATTCCGGTATTTGGAGAAGAGGTTCCGCATCCAAGGAACTATGGGGCGTTTGCGCGAATCGTGGCAAGATATGTACGCGACAAGAAGGTGATCACACTGGAGGAAGCGGTCCGAAAGATGTCGTCCCAGCCAGCGGGCCGTTTTCGGATCATGGATCGGGGCCTCCTGCGGGCTGGAATGAAGGCGGACATTGCGGTGTTCGATCCAGCGCGGGTCCAGGATAAGGCGGAGTTTGGCAAGCCTCACCAGTACGCGGAGGGCTTCGTGCATGTGCTGTTGAACGGGGAGTTTGTCCTCCAGGACGGGAGAATGACGGGTACGCGCTCGGGTCGCGTACTCTATGGACCGGGTCGCCGCCAGTAGTAGACTCTTGTCATGGTCAAGACGTACCGCGTGGCAGTGATCGGCCGGACCGGCCGGGGGAACTTTGGGCACTCGATCGATCTGGCTTGGAAGACGCATCCTCGGGCGCAGATTGTGGGCGTTGCCGACGACGACCCGTCAGGGTTAAGCAAGGCCGGGGAACGTCTGGGAACCAGAGCTCTCTTCCCGGATTACCGGAAGATGCTGGGCGACCTGAAACCCGACATCGTAGCCATTTGTCCACGCTGGATCGATTCGCATCTGGACATGGTGTTGACGGCTGCGGAAGTGCGTGCATCCATCTTCATGGAGAAGCCAATGGCGCGAACGCTCGAAGAATGCGACCGCATGATTGATGCCTGTGACCGGGTCCACGCGCGGATTTCCATCGCCCATAACAATCGGGTGTGTCCGATCATCGACTCCGTCGAGCAGAAGGTTCGCCAAGGGATTATCGGCGACTTGCAGGAGATCCGGGGCCGAGGCAAGGAAGACCGGCGCGCCGGAGGCGAGGACATGATGGTCCTCGGAACTCACGTCTTCGACCTGATGCGAAGATTCGGGGGTGATCCGGAGTGGGTGTTTGGACGAGTCCAGGTTCAGGGCCGGGATTTGGGGCGGCGCGATGTCAATCCGGATGGTCCCGAGGGGATGGGATTCATGGGCGGCGATCAGATCGAAGCCATGTTCCGGTTTCCGAAAGGGCTCACAGGGTATTTCGGAACAAAGAAAAGCTCCGAGACCGGCGGTAAGCGATTCGGCATTGACCTGTATGGGAGTAAGGGGATCGTTTCGATCCGGGCGGCGCACGTGCCGGAGGTGTGGATTCTGGATTCAGACAAATGGACAGGCGGGGAATGGAAACGGTTCCCGCTGCCGCCGGACATCCGTCCGAAAGACGCGAGCGACGCCTATCACCTGATGATCGACGATTTGCTGGAGGCGATCGAGAAGGATCGGGAGCCGGTATCGGGAGGCCGCAATGGCCGTTGGACTCTCGAGATGTTGATGGGGATCTATGCGTCACACCGCACGGGCGGAGTGGTAAGGCTGCCGTTAGAGAAGCGGGCTCATCCGCTGGCGTCGTGAACTTAATACAGAGTTCTCGCGATCGATGAATGACATTCAAATCCTCTCGATCGCCACGATGGTGGTCTCCGTGATGACCGGCGCGTTGTTTAGTAACCTACGAATCAGTGACATGAGCAGACGCATCGACGACATGCGCGACCTATTGCGGGCAGAGATGGCGAAAAATCACAGTGAGCTGCTTCACAAGATCGCAGAGCTCGATACACGCGTCAGCAGAATCGAAGAGCGGTCCCACTGAGTGTGGTTTAACGGCGTAGGATCCTTTCGGTCATAGACATCCGTCCCGGCGAGAACTGTTCGGCGGCAGCTTTAAGATATGGTCTGTATTGCCGTATCCAATAGCTGAGGAAACCTGTTTGGTGGATTTCAGCGAGAGTCTGCCGATAATAGCCGAGGGAAGCTTCGCCGAAGATCGCGCCAGTTCTTCTCGCGGCGACAGCGGCCGACCGCGACAACCAGCGCAAGCCATCGGGTATCGCGGTCAGCGCACCCAAGGCCATCAACGAAGAGAGCGCGAAAACGGAGCGGTTTTGGTGTTCTGCCTCCTGTTTCAACTCGACCCAGAACCTTTCCAATGATTCGATGGCTGGCGTGTGGAGAGTCACCGCCTGACTTCGGATGGTGTTCCACTCCTTGCGAAGTTCTGCCGTGTCGAGAGGAGGCGTATTAATCGTGGCGGCCGTCTGGGATGAGAATCGCTCCAACCCGTCCAGGAGCTGATCCATCGTCTGGAACTCGGCATGCGGCTCGAGAAGGTTATTCTTCTTCAGCTCCGCCGCGATTTCTTGAATGAGATGACGACCAGCGCCCGACAAGTCCGCGAGCGCCGCGAGGACCCACACGGGCGAGGCCCGGAACGCAAGGATCCCCACCAGCTCGATCCCGTTGCCGGCAGCCCGCCGGATCGCGAAGTCGTCTGTGAGCTTGGAATCAGCGGGATAGGCGCCTTCCACCTGCCCAACCTGCTCGATCAGGAACCGCAGGCTGCCTTCGACCAGGTTTTGATATAGGCGTGTGCGACGAAGAGTCGTTGGAATGGCGACGTCGGAAAGTTCGCGCAGCAATCCTGCCGACAACCCAGCGGCCGAGCGGACGGCGCGTTCCGGCACGGAGAGGAGAAAGTGCGCGATTCGCTGGGACGGGGTCACTATTACTAACATACGACAGCGACCGATGATAAGATCGTCGTCGCCAAGCTCTTCCAGCAAAGCGGAGAATAGTTGCCCGTCATGAATCCGATTCGCTTCGACGCAACCGTCTGTTCCCGCCTAGACCGCGCGCTGGAAATGGAGTGGCTCGAAACGAACGGCCTCGGCGGTTTCGCTTCCTCCACCATCACGGGCTGCAACACGCGCCGCTATCACGGCTTGCTCATCGCCGCGCTTACGCCGCCCACTGGCCGGCAGGTTCTTCTCTCAAAGATGGAAGAGACGCTACTCGTGAACGGCAGATCCTTCGACCTTTCCGTCAACCAGTATTCCGGCGCGGTACATCCGCAAGGTCATCGCTATCTGGTCGAGTTCCGGCTCGACCCGTTTCCGACCTGGATCTATCAAGTCGAAGGGGTTGAGGTCGAGAAGCGCGTTTTCCTGGTGCACGGCGAGAATACAGCGGTGATCCAGTACGAGCTGCGCACCCTCGACCACGCCCTCGCTCCGCACTGCTGGCTGCAGATTCGCCCACTGCTCGCTTTTCGGGACTATCACTCCACCACGCACGCAAACCATTTCTTCAACGGCCATTACGATGAGCGCCTGGCCCAGCTCGCTATCACGCCGTATCCAGGATCGCCCACACTCTACTTCGCGCACGACGCCCTGGCCATCGAGCCGGCAGGAAACTGGTATTACAACTTCGAGTACGGTGTCGAGCGGGAGCGCGGCCTCGATTTCCGCGAGGACCTGTACAATCCGTTCCTCGCCACTTTCCAAGTGAACGGCCGCACTGTGGTCTCTTTCGTTGTGTCCACCCAACCACATGACCCAATCGAAGCGGAGCAATTGCGCCAACGCGAGATCCGCCGCCGTAAAGAGATTCGTGCCTCATCCCCCTCGGAGGATCCGTTCGTCCAGGATCTGACTCTCGCCGCCGATCAGTATATTGTCCGGCGCGGCGATCTGAAAACGATCATCGCAGGTTACCCCTGGTTCGCGGACTGGGGCCGCGACACTATGATCGCGCTCCCGGGCCTGACGCTTTCGACTGGCCGGCCCGACATCGCGCGCGACACCCTTCGTGCCTTCGCACATTACGTCGATCAGGGAATGCTGCCCAATCGCTTTCCCGACCTTGGGGAAACACCCGAGTACAATACCGTCGATGCGACACTTTGGTTCTTCGAGGCCGCCCGCGCTTATCTCGAGGTCACCGGCGACCGGGATTTCGTTACACGGGAACTGGTTCCGGCTTTCGTCGGCATCGTCGATTGGCACGTCCGTGGTACCCGCTACAACATCCACATGGATGCGGATGGCTTGATTTCTTGCGGCGGACCAGGAGCAAACCTTACCTGGATGGATGCCAAGGTCGGGGATTGGGTTGTGACTCCACGGCACGGCAAGCCGGTCGAAATCCAGGCGCTGTGGTACAACGCCCTCTGCTTTCTCGAAGATCTCACAGGCAGCGCGGTCTATGGCCGGATGGCCGCGATCTCGCATCAGAGTTTCAACGAGAAGTTCTGGAATGCAGCGGACGGATGTCTTTATGACGTCATCGATGGGAACGCCAACGACAGTTCCATTCGTCCGAACCAAGTGTTCGCCATCAGCCTCGAACACAGTATCCTCGACGCCGGCCGTGCCAGCAGTGTTCTCGAGATCGTGCGGCGCGAGCTTCTCACTCCATACGGACTCCGGACGCTTTCGCCGCGCGATCCGCGCTATCGCTCGGTCTACACGGGCGACCCTCTTAGTCGTGACAGCGCCTATCACCAGGGCACAGCTTGGCCTTGGCTCCTCGGCCCGTTTATCAGGGCATGGGAAAAGACTTTCGGACCGGCGCCCGACTTCCTGAAAGACTTACGAAATCACTTCTACAACAACGGCGGCCTCGGCCAAATCTCGGAAATCTTCGACGGCGATGCGCCCCACCGTCCAAGGGGGTGCTTCGCACAGGCGTGGAGCGTAGCGGAGATGCTGCGGATTGGGGCAGGCGAAGCGTTCGCACCTACCGGCGCTACTACCGCTGTTATACGTTGAACCCCACGCCGCCGTAATTCCAAGGATTCGTAAGCTTCAACCCGACTCCTTCGAAGTAGGGTGTGTTCCTCGTCGCCAGTTCTGCCCCAGCGATGAGAGGAATGGCGGCAATCTGCGCATCGGCAAATTCGATCGGCCTGCCACTCTCTCTCCGCATCGCCCCCACTCGGGCGAATACCCGTGCCGCCGATTCACTGAAGGGCAAAACGCGGCCAGGAAAGACGACCCGAAGAATGCGATCAATCGCGTCCGCCAAACTAATTTTTCGCGACCCATCCGGAAGCCGATGGACGCCTTCAAAGAGTTCGGCTACGGTGATCGCCGAAGTGTGAAGCTGCTTTGACGGTATCCCGCCAAACCATTCCTCAACGCTCCGATCGCGGGGAGACTTCACCAGTTCTGAGGCGACGTTCGTGTCGAGGAGGACCATTTATTCGTCGAACCGGACGCGACTCACATAGGGCTCTCGCGGAACCTCCGGCAAGTCAATGCCGCCGATCGGCTCCACAATCTCGCGAATGCGACGCAATAGATCCTCTCCAGTCTCTTCTTCCTCAGACAAAGCGTTCTGCAGGATCACTCTGGCCTCCTCTTCCATCGAACGGTTATTCCGCGCTGCCTGGACCCGAAGCCTTACTTTTAAGTTCGAATCGATCTTCCGAATCGTGAGCACTGCCATGACTTCAATGTAGTCAATGATGTCAATGCTATCATGCCGTCTCGATGTTTGATGCAGTCTCTAGTCCCAACCGCTCGATCTCCATTTCCCGGATCCTGAACTTCTGGACCTTCCCCGTCACCGTCATGGGAAAGCCATCGACAAACCGCACATGCGCCGGAATCTTGTAGTGTGCGATCTTACCCTTGCACCATTCCCGTAGTTCCTCTGGCGTCATTTCCTCGCCTGTCTTCAACCTTACCCAGACTGCCACGATCTCCCCCAACTTCACATCCGGTAGCCCCACGACTTGCACGTCGGTTATTTTTGGGTGCGTGTAGAGAAACTCCTCGACCTCCCTCGGATACACGTTCTCCCCGCCGCGTATGATCATATCTTTCTCGCGGCCGGTGATTTTGAAGTTCCCGTCCTCGCGCATCACTGCCAGGTCCCCCGAATGGAGCCAGCCGTCGGCATCGATCGCCTTGCGCGTCGCCTCCTCCTCGCCGTCATATCCTTTCATTACCAGGTATCCGCGCGTGCACAACTCACCTTGTATGCCTGCCGGGACCGTCGCACCCGTGGCCGGATCGACGATCTTCACTTCCGTCATTGGCATCGCGGCGCCTATCGTCGAAACTCGCAGCTCGAGATCATCCTGGGCGCCGGACATTGTGATTACGGGTGAAGCTTCCGTCAGCCCATAGGCGATCGTGATTTCACGGCAGTGCATCTCATTCACAACGCGCCGCATCACTTCGATGGGGCAAGGCGCACCCGCCATGATCCCGGTGCGCAAGGAGGAGAGATTGAACGTCGCGAAATCGGGATGCTCGAGCTCGGCAATGAACATCGTTGGCACGCCGTAGATCGCCGTTGCGCGCTCTCCATGCATCGCCTCCAGAGTGGCGCGCGCGTCGTAGGTCCAGTTGGGCAGGATGAGCGTGCATCCATGGGTCACGCAGGCCAGCACGCCCATCACGCAACCGAAGCAGTGGTACAAAGGGACGGGTGCGCAGATCTTGTCGTGTTCGGTCAGCTTCATTTGCCGGCCCCCCAGCATACCGTTGTTGAGGATGTTGCGATGCGTGAGAAGGACTCCTTTGGGGGATCCGGTGGTCCCGGACGTGTATTGGATATTCACTACGTCATCCGGCCCGATCGCGGGTGCGGCATCGCGAACCTTGTCCCAACGAAACCCATCCAGATAGGTCGCCTCGACGCTGGCATCGGCGGATTCCAGGATCTCCCGGTAGTTTGCTCGCGCGTCCTTTTCCCATAGAAACAGCACCTTCATGCGTGATTTCCGTATCACGTACCCTAGCTCATGCGACCGATATGCCGGGTTTACATTCACTTGTACTAACCCCGTCCGCGCACATGCCAGTTGCAACAGCACCCACTCATAGCAGTTACTGGACCAGACTCCAACGCGGTCGGCCGCCTCGAGTCCAAGTCCCAGCAACCCCCTGCCCCACTCGGTGACTGCTTCGTCGAGTTCCCGCCAAGTGAACCGCCGACTCTGATGACGAGAAACCAGTGCTTCGCGGTGTGGGAACCTTACAGCCGTCCGATGCAACTGCTCGCTAATCGTCCTCTCCAGCAATGGATAGTCCGGACCGCGCACGTGGCTCAGCATCACCCAGTTACTATAGTCGAAGTGCGGCCACTCGAAGGCATCACGATTCTCGATCTCACGCGCCTGCTGCCTGGCGCGGTCGCAACACTGATCCTCCAGCGCGCCGGAGCCATCGTCCTGAAGATCGAGCCGCCCGGCACAGGCGATCCCGCCCGCAACATACCCTCGGTCTTCCAGGCCACCAACGCCGGCAAGAAGAACATTACGCTCAATCTCAAGGATCCAGTGGATCGCGAGAAGCTTCTATGCCTGTCGGAAGCCGCGGATGTCCTCGTGGAAGGCAACCGTCCAGGAGTCATGGAGAGGCTCGATTTGGATTTTAACGTCCTCGAACAACGCAATCCGCGGCTGATTTATGCCACCCTTACCGGCTATCCACGCGAAGGTCCCGACGCCAGTCGCGCCGGACACGACCTGAACTACCTCGCCATGGCTGGCGTGCTCACTCCCCCCTACATTCCAACAGTGCAGATCGCAGACATTGCAGGCGGCTCGCTTCCACTGGTGCAGAATATTCTTCTTGCTCTGCTGGAGCGTCATCGGACCGGTCGTGGCTCGCGAGTGGACATCAACATGACAGATGGCCTCGATCCACTGCTCATACTTCCCAAGGCATACGCGCTTGACGGCAAGCCGAGCCCCCTCACGGGCCGCTACCCCTGCTACAACCTGTATCGATGCTCTTGCGGCGCTTGGATCGCTGTCGGCGCCCTCGAGCTCAAGTTCTGGCGAAATCTTTGTAACACCATTTCACGGCCCGACCTTATTGATCGCCAATTCTCGGAAGCGGCCCTCGACGAGGTTCGAAGCGTCTTCGCCTCCCGTCCCGCCTCTCACTGGTTGGCTCTCACCGAGGCCCTGGACTGCTGTGTTACGCCGGTGCGGGATCTTGTTCCGTCACCGGCGACGCCGTTCTAGCACCACGGTATCAGCGCTGCGACGTGCGCGTCTTCACGGCGTAATCGAACGACGCGTACCAATCTCCCCTTCCTTGGGGTGTGAGGTCCAGGATATTGTAGACGGGACATAGTAGATCGAGACCGCGCTCCTTGATATCCTCCGCCATCGACGGGTGGGCACTGTAGAAGTGTCGAAGTGTGCCGTCGCTGCCCTTGGTGAAAACCGATACGGTCGAATCCTGATTGCCCTCGCGATCTTCGCTGCGCAGATCGTACTTGAAGGTGTTGGCGCCACAGCTCAGGAGCCGCAGGTTATCCCAACCTCGCGTGCGAGCGTGTGCTCGCAGGACTGGTGGATCGGCCGCGGCAACGATGACGGCATCGACGTTCTGAGCCAGATGATGAGCGACACCGTTCCAACCGTCGATTATTAGTGTGCACATCGGGCATGGGTGGGCCTGCTTCTTTCCGTACATGAAGTGGTAGACAACCAGCGACCGACCCGGTGCGGTAAACAACTCGCTCAGGCGGACCGTTCGGACCGGCGAATCACCTGCATTGAGGTTTGCCGGACCCTCCTCAAATGCGTAGTCCTGGACAGTCGCGCCCTGTGGAAGGTGACGGCGGAGCTCCGCGACTCGTTCCCGGTGTCGCATCAACTCGAGTTCCGCCAGGCGGAGTTCGTCTCTTTTGGTGAGGTATTCGCTGGATTCATTCGGCAAATTCGTTTGGCGAAAGGTATGGGTGATGATCTCGTGCACCATAAGTTCATATCTCCTCGTGCTTTGGTTCGCGTTCCCGACAGCGGCGCCGCCGCCATGTGACCTTCGCGCAATGAGGTCACTGCCCAGATTGCGTGCAATAACGTTGCCAGTCTCCTACGCTGATACCGCCGTGGTCCGATTATTCCGCCTGAGATATGGCGACGGATGACACACCGAGAACACGGCGCGTCTTGCGGTCCTGGACGAATACCACGGCGCGCAGGTCGGTCCGTTTCCACGAAGACTCCAGCTTCAGAGATTTCTCGACGTTGAAGCTCGGAATCACAGAGGCGGCCGCCTTGCCGAGCACTTCCAGCGACCGTGTTACGCCGTCATGCCGCAACTTGCGGCCCTCGTTTTCCCCACGCGGCACTTGTGTGAAGAGGTTATTCTCGGCGATGGCCAGCAGCACCTCCGGTCGATCGGCGACCCCCGTAGGGACCTGCCCGATGCGGACGGTCAACTTGTCCCCGTCAACCGCGAGTCCTACGTCGATCTTGGGCTGCCTGGCAGAATCCTTCAAGGCGATGCCCAGCCGCCGCGCATCGCTTCCCACGAACTCAGTAATGCCGTCGACGACCATTTGCGGCGTATAAGGACCGCGAGTTCGAAAGTGGTCCGCGTAGATCCGTTGCCGGTAGGTGAATAGAGAAGACGAAAAAGGATCCTTCCAGCCGAGGCGATCCCAATAGTCGACGTGCTGGCTCAGCGGGATCGCCAGCACTCCCGGCACTGGCTGTTCCCTGAGCCGTACCAGTAGTTCATCAGCCGCCGGGCAGCTCGAACATCCTTCCGATGTGAACAATTCCACCAGCACCGGAACTGGCTGGCTCGTGGCCGGCAATGCCAGAGCCATGAGCGCGAAACTGCTGAAGAATCTCATCCTGATCCTTATAGTCACGTGATCGGCACAAAAATTCCCTACCTTCATGGGGAATAAACCGGGACGTGGCGGACCTTCCCATACTATGAGACGATGCAACATATGGTGAGACTGCAGGTTCTCTGGCTGATCGTACTGTCCGCGTTGTCCTACGCGCAGAGCCGGCCGAAGATCGAAGGACCCTTTCAGGCCAAGGATGGGGAAACTTGCATCGTCTGCAATAGCAAGCTCGATTCCACCGACTTGGCGTTTGTGGTGGATGGCCAGCGCGTGGGCATCGCGCGCGGCATGGAAGACGAGTTTCTTTCGAATCCGTTGAAGTACTTGACCGCCCTTCGCCCGGAAGGCCAGTTCTCCGGGCGCTCGACTGGTTCGATGCGCAATGTCTATTTCTGGGGCGGCGTGTTTGTGCTGGCTGGCCTGCTGTTCGGCGGCGCCTGTGCGCACATGGCGCTCGCCAAGGGACGATCGGGCTGGAGATGGTTCTTCCTTGGCTTCTTCTTCTCAGCGCCCGCGTGTCTGGCGCTGGCAGTGAAGGAAAACGGGCCGGCCGTGCCAACGGGTCTTTCCAAGATTCCCGCGACACGCGATCCGGTTGCGTGTCCCGGGTGCGGCGCCGCGAATCACCCCGCAGCCGCTAAGTGCTCCGATTGCGGCGCAACGCTCGAGCCTTCGGCCCCGTCTGAGGTATCAGCTTCGCGACAATAGTCTGTAACGAATGTTGCAACGGCTTCTCGACAGCCCCAATATGCCTTCCCGGTGGCCCGTAGTTGGCCGCGACTTCGAGAGCAATGTTCCCGGACTGTTCATTATCGGCGACCTGGCAGGTGCGCCCGTGGTCAAGCTCGCCATGGAGCACGGGAGCGACGTTGCGGAACTGATCGCGGGTAAATCCGATGCACACGCGACGCTCCCAGACGCCTGGGACGTAGTGGTGATCGGAGCAGGAGCCGCCGGGCTGAACGCCGCGCTAGTAGCCCAAGAAATGGCCCTGCGCGTGCTGGTTCTTGAGAAGGCGAAGGTCGCCAATACGATCGAGGATTTCCCGCAAGGGAAGTGGGTCTATGCCGAGCCGGATTCAAGACCGCCCAAGGGAAAGCTGTGGCTGGATGGTGCATCGAAGGAGGAGTTGCTCGAGCGCTGGCATCAAATTGTCGAAGAGAATCGTCTCGAGGTGCGAACGGAAGAAGGCGTCACCTCCGTGAACCGTCGCAAGGATAGCCATTTTGACATCCGGACGGAGAAAGGGAGCTACGTCGCGCGGTGGGTGATTCTTGCGACCGGCCAGCGTGGCAATCCGCGGCGGCTTGGCGTCCCAGGCGAGGATCGTGAGCGGATCTATCATCGTCTCTACAGCCCACGGCACTATCACGGGGAGGAAATCCTTGTGGTGGGCGGGGGAAACAGCGCAGTCGAGGCTGCCCTTACGCTTGCTGAAGAGAATCGCGTCACATTGTCCTATCGCGGCACCGAATTCTCGCGCGTTTTCAAAGACAACGATCGGAAGATTCGGCAGGCGATAGCGGAGGGTCGCGTGCGCGTTGTGTTCAACTCGCGCGTCAAGGGATTCGGCGACCGGAGCTATCACTTGGAGGCCGGCGGGCGGACCGAGGAGCTGCAATACGATCACGCCTTCGTATTGATTGGCGCGGAACTGCCGGCAGCATTCCTTAAGTCCTTGGGTCTGCGGTTGGAAAATGAATGGACAGGTAGTCCGTGGCTGGCTGCGCTGCTGACGACGCTAACTTTGGTTGCTCTCTGGTTCTGGGGTGGACAGACCTGGAACGGCGGACTCGCGGTAGCGGTGTGCTTGGCCGCTCTGATTGCGACTGGTGTGCGGGGCAGCCGCTGG
>Ga0187893_10005141_pt1 | contig 23847 bp, 23 predicted proteins | sample MA1701074metaG_FD_139574 | JGI IMG/M metagenome (GOLD analysis project Ga0187893, IMG submission 139574) | White microbial mat communities from a basaltic lava cave in the Kipuka Kanohina Cave System on the Island of Hawaii, USA - MA170107-4 metaG ...
ACCGCCGATCTCGGCGTAGCACTTGGGGACATCGTCGGTCAGGGGCCGCAGTCGGCGTCCCCGTCCGGCCGCGATGAGGATGCCTTTCATCGAGGTGCCACGGTGAGGGCTTCCGCCAGCGGCTGTCCCTCCGCCGCGGGAAGGTCGACGCCCACCAGCGAAGCCACGGTGGGCGCCAGGTCGAGCATCGACACTGAATCGATGGACACGCCCTCCTGGATGCCCGCGCCGGCCATGATGAAGGCGGCGGCGAGCTTCGGGATCGTTGGCGCATGCCCGTGGGCGGCCACGTAGACGGGGGCAGCGGCGGCGAGCTCTTCGGTGGGATGTCCGGTGAAGAACACGCCATCGTCGGCGGCAAGCATGAGATCCCCCTGAGCGGAATCAGGTGTGGGATTGGGCAACCCGAGGTTCGGGAAGCGCTCGCGGCCGATCACGTCCACGCCGGGGAGGGCAGCGAACCGCTCGCGCAGCCGCGCCTCGGTGGTGGCCGGCGCGCCATCGAGGATGTAAATGTGAGCGGCCCCGCCGTTGCCGGCCGCCCACACCAGACGCCGGGTGATGTTGCCCCGGGCATCGACCTCGAGCAATCTCTCCGCGCGCAGGATCTGGTTAAGGTGGTAGGTCGTCCCCACGTCGACGAAGCCGTGATCGCCAAACACAAGCAGCGCGGTAGAAGCGAGACGGCCGAGCCCATCCAGCTCGGCCACCAGGCGGCCGACGAGCGTATCCATGTGAACGAGGGCCCAGCGCGCCTCGGCGCTCTCGACCCCGTAATCGTGCTGGAAGGAATCGAGGGTGAGGAAGTGTAGCAGCAGGAGTCGCGGTGGTCGCGTCCGGAGCAGGTGAAGGGCGGTCTCCAGCGAGAGCCAATCCTGCATCGGGCCGAGCGGGTGGCTCTTGCTCCACGCTCCGTAGCGATCGACGGGCAAGTGGTGCTGCGCCAGCTCCGTCCAGAGCGGCTGCGAGGCGTATTGCTCGAAGAGCTCCTGCTCGTAGAACTCCGGGATGTTGTCGGCAACGGCGGCCACGCCGCGCGTCTTCGGCCAGCAAATGCCGGCCACCCGCTCACCCCGCGCGTGCAGTCGGTCCCAGAGAGTTTCCATCCGGACGGGAGCGGTCGTCCGATCCCCGAAGTGCTCGACGACCTCGCCTCGCGCGCGATCGAACGTGAGATTGCCGAGCACGCCGTGGCGCGCGGGGGACGCCCCCGTCACCATGGTGGTGTGGCAGGGCCAGGTCACGGTCGGAAAGATGGCCAGGAGGCGCCGCGCCCGCGTCCCTCGCGCCATCAAGGCTCGCAGAGCGGGCAGGGCGAGGGTGGGATCGTCGATGACGTCGGCGCGCAGGCCGTCGATGCTCAGCATGATGACGGATGTCGGTGCGATCATGGGTCCTCGATGACAACGAGATGACGAGAGTCACGCCCAATTCACGCGCGCTGGCGCGGATCTTCATTATAATTGCGGCGCTCATGGCGGCATCCGCCCTCTTGGGTGTGGATCTCGGCACCTCCTCCGTGAAGGGAGTGGCCTTCGACCTCACAGGTCGGGCCCTGGCTTCCCGCGAAGTTCGGAGCGGCTATACGATTCCGCGGCCGGGGTGGGCTGAAGCCGATGCCGACGCGTGGTGGCGTGCGGTCTGCGGGATTCTTCGCGAGTTGACTCAGACGGTCGGGACCCGACGGGTGGCCGCGGTCGGCATAACCGGCCAGGCGCCAACACTGCTGCTCGTCGATCGAGACGGTGAACCAGTAGGAAACGCGATCCTCTGGCTGGACGTGCGCAGCGAAGCGGAAGTGGCGCCGATGGCAGCGCGGGTGGGCGCTGAGAGCGAGCGCGCGAGTGGCAACCGTCTTCACCCGTATTATCTTGGGCCCAAGCTCGCCTGGGTACGGCAACACGCGGCAGAACGCCTTGATCAAGCCTCCGCCCTCCTCCAGTCGCACAGCTACCCGGTCATGCGCCTCACCGGGGCGCGGGTCACCGACTTTTCATCAGCGTCGCTTTGCGCTCCGCTCTACGACGCCCGCCGGCGAGCGTGGTCACCCGAGGTGCTGGCCAGGCTCGACATCCCGGCGGATCTCCTGCCGGAGCTTCGTCCGGCGCACGATGTCGCCGGCACCGTGACGCCGGCGGCGGCCGCCGAGACCGGGCTCGGCGCGGGAACCCCGGTCGTCGTGGGCGGTGCCGACTTCGCGGCCTCGGCGCTGGCGGCCGGAGTGACCGAGCCCGGCGAGGCGGCCCTCATGCTGGGAACGGCGGGTAATCTCATCTTGCCCTTCACACATGCTGAGTTCGATACCCGCTTCATCAACAGCCATCACGCCGGCTGCGACCGTTACCTGGCGCTGGGCTCCACCCTGTGTGGGGCAGTCCAGGAGTGGTTTCGCGCCGTCGCCGCGCCTGGCGTCCCCCACGATATTCTCGATGGGGAAGCGGCGTCGGTTCCGATCGGTTCCGACGGGGTGCAGCTTCTCCCGTACCTGCAAGGCGAGCGCAGCCCCGTGTGGGACGCGGGAGCGCGCGGCGCCTTCGTGGGGCTCTCTTTGGCGCACGGGCGCGGCCACCTGTACCGGGCCGTTCTGGAAGCGGTGGCCGTGTCGTTTCGACACTGTGCGGAGGTGGGGGGCGAACGCGGCCTGGCATTTCATGAAGTCGTTGCCGTCAACGGGGGCGCCCGAAGCCGCCTGTGGCGCCAGATTCTTGCCGATGCGCTGGGCGTCGATCTGCTGTACCTACCCGATCATCCTGGTGCTCCAGCGGGCGCCGCCATCCTGGCCGGGATCGGTACCGGCGTCCTGTCCGGTGTCGACGCGGCGAAGCGCTGGCGGCCGCCAGTGATGCGACATGTACCGGACGAGGCAGCCGGCGCCGTCTACCGGCGTCTGCTCAGTGCGCGCAAGGAACTGTACGCGGCGCTCAGAGTACATGAGCGAATCGCTTCCCCCGACGCCACAAGGAGCGACGTCTGATGGCACGGGTGGCCATCCTCGGCGCCGGGTTCATGGGCTCCGCGCTGACGGTTCCCGCCAGCGAGAACGGGCATCGTGTGTCCTTGTGGGGCACGCATCTCGACGGCCACCTGATCGCGGCCGTGCGCGAGGGCCGACCGCATCCCAAGCTCGGCATGGTGCTGCCGTCGGCCGTCAAGACCTTCACGGTGGATGAACTGCCGGCTGCTCTCGAAGGCGCGGAGCTCGTCATCAATGCCGTGACCTCCGATGGGGCCGTGCCGGTTCTCACGCGGGCGGCACCATTTATTCGCGCGCGGGTGACCGTGCTCACGGTTTCCAAAGGGCTCGCCGAGAGCCGTGGCCGCGCGGTCACTCTCTCCAGCGCCATCAGGCGGGCAGCGCCGCTCCGGCTCGTGACCGTCGGTGGCCCCTCCAAGGCCCTCGAGCTGGCCCGGCGGGTACCAACTGCTGTCATCTATGCGTCGCGTGACGTCGAGGCCCGTCGCCGCGCGTGGCGCTGGCTGAAGACGCCCTACTACCGGATCGTCGAGAGTGACGATCAGCGCGGCCTCGAGCTGTGCTCGGCCCTCAAGAACGCCTACGCCATCGCCATTGGCCTATGCGACGGGCTGGTGCAGGCGGGCCGGGCGGAGGCGATGTACAACACCAAGTCGGCGCTCTTCACCCAGGCCCTGGCCGAGATCGCTCGGCTGGCCCGCACCGTGCGCGCGCGCCCGGAGACCGTGTACGGCCTGGGCGCGGCCGGCGACCTTCACGTGACGGGCATGGCCGGGCGTAATCGGATCTTCGGCGAGCTACGCGGGGCCGGGCGCCCCACGGCCGAGGTGGTGGAGATCTTGCGCGCGCGCGACGAGCTGACCGAAGGCTACGCCGCCATCCACTGGTGCTGGCGCTACGCGCGCGAGCGGAAGGTGCGCCAGCTGCCCCTGCTGCGGGGGCTTCATCGCATCGTCTACGAGGGACGAGAGGTCGAGGGGGAGCTTCGCGCCGCCTGCTTCGACCGAGCCGCACACCCGGGGCGCGGAGGAGACGCGTGATCATGCGACGACTGGCGACAGCAATGCTGGTGGCGATGCTGTGGGCAATGGCCGGCCCGGCCGCCGCCCAGCAACCGATCGTGGCGCAATTCTGGTACGCCTTCGGTGGCAAGAATCGCGAGGTGACCGAAGCCCACATCAAGAAGTTCAACGAATCGCAGAGCAAGTACCGCATCGAGGGCGCCTTCCAGGGCGACTACTTCCAGGCCATCGCCAAGATTCGTGCGGCCTCCATCACCAAGACGGCGCCCCCGATCTTCCACGTGGTGGGCGAGTTCCTGCCCAATCTCTGGCAGGCCGGCCTCCTGGAGAACATGGAGTCCTACGCCAAGGGGCCCAACGGGACCGATCTCGCCGACTTTCTGCCTGCCCAGACGCAGAACGGGTACTTCGACTACCTCGGCAAGCCAGCCCCGCCGCTCTTCGCGCTGCCCTTCTTCCGCTCGACGCCCATCCTCTATTACAACGCCGAGATGCTGGCGGCCAAGGGCGTGAAGGTGCCGACGACGTGGGACGAGCTACGGGCGGGAGCGGGGAAGCTGACCGTGCGCGAGGGCAGCGACGTCAAGACGTACGGCTTCGAGGTGCCCGTCGACTGGTGGTTCTGGTTCGCCCTGCTCCACCAGGCCGGCGGAACGCTGATGACCCCCGACGGCAAGCGCGCGGCCTTCCGCGACAAGGGCGGGGAGGCGCTCCAGTTCTGGGTCGACATGGTCCAGAAGGACAAGACCATGAAGCATCCGCCCGGCAAGGACTACAACGCGTGGGAGGTGGCCAACACCGACTTTCTGAACAGCCGGGTGGCCATGATCTTCACCTCGACCGCCTTCCTGAACTACATCACCGAAAACGCCAAGTTCAAGGTGGGCACCGCGTTCCTCCCCGCCAAGGCGAAGGCGGCCGTGCCGACGGGCGGGACCTTCTTCGTGATGCTCAAGGATGCCCCCGCCCCTCAGAAGGAAGCGGGGTGGGCGTTCATCAAGTGGATGACCGATCCCGCCCAGACCATCTCGCTGTCCAAGGCCACCGGCTACATGCCGATCCGGCTCTCCGCCATCAACTCGCCGGAGATGCAGGCCTTCTACAAGGAGAACCCCAACTACAAGGTGGCCCTCGACCAGCTCAAGTTCGCCCAGAAATTCCCGTTCTCGCCTGCCCTCTTCGAGGTATACCGCGAGGCGGTGCAGCCCAACCTGGAAGCGCCAGTGGTCGGCGCGAAGTCCGTCGGCGAGGCCATGGCCGCCGCCGAGGCCAAGGCCAACGAGATCATCGGCAAGTACAAAGACTGACCGTTGAGGTCGCGCCGAGCCCGGAGAGAGGCGTGGCTGGGCTATGCCCTCCTCGCCCCGTCGCTCCTCCTCTTCGGGCTCGTATACCTCTACCCCGTCGTCTACTCCGCCTACATCAGCCTCTTCCAGTGGGATTTGATCACCCCCAAACGCTATGTGGGGCTCGCCAACTACGGCGAGCTGATCTCCGATGAGTTCCGGGAGGTCATCACCAACACCGCCCAGTACTCGGCAGGTGTGGTGGTGCTGGCGCTGGGGTTCGGGCTGATCCTGGCCCTGCTCCTCAACAATCGGAGCCGCGCCAGTGCCGCCCTCCAGGCGGCGATTTTCACCTCCTACATCGTCTCCTGGGTGGCCGTCTCGCTCCTCTGGATCTGGATGCTCGACCCGCAGTACGGGCTGGTGACCTTTCTCCTCCGCCAGGTGGGACTCCCCGCCGTGAACTGGCTCGGCGATCCCTACGTGGCGCTGTGGACGCTGGTCCTGGTGACGGTGTGGAAAACGATCGGCTATCCGATGGTCATCTACCTGGCTGGGCTCCAGGCCATCCCGACCGACTTCCACGAGGCGGCCGCTCTCGACGGGGCCACCGGCTGGAACCACTTTCGCTTCATCACGTGGCCGCTTCTGACGCCGACCACCCTCTTCCTGCTGATCACCCTCACCATCGCCAGCTTCCAGGGCTTCGACATCGTGAAGATCATGACCCAGGGGGGACCAATCACGTCCACGGTGATCTACGTCTATTACATCTACGAGCAGGCTTTTCAGTACTTCAAGCTTGGCAAGGCCTCGGCGGCGGTGGTCATCTTCTTCGTGCTGATCCTGTTGCTGACGCTCGGGCAGTGGGTTCTCTTGCGGCGGCGGGTCCAGTACACCGTGTGAGTCCCGAGGGATGACCAGCGCGAACCCCTTCATCCGCTGGCTTACCCTGGCCGCTCTGGCGGTGGTGGCCACGGTCGAGGTGTTCCCCTACGTGTGGATGATGGCGACGTCGCTGAAGGACCTGGCCAGCGTGACCCAGTTCCCGCCGACGCTCGTCCCCCGTCCGCCCCAGTGGGACAACTATGCCAAGGCGTGGAGCTCGGGGCCCTTCCTGCGCTACTTCGTGAACAATGCCATCCAGACGGCCGGCATCCTGGTCTCGCAGCTCGTGCTGGGATGCCTGGCCGCGTTTGCCTTCAGCAAGCTGCGCTTCCCGGGGCGGGATGCCTGCTTTCTGGTGGTGATCGCCTGCCTGATCGTGCCCCCCCAGGTGCGCTTCGTGCCGCTCTATCTCCTCTTCAGTCACCTCGGGCTCATCAACACGTACACGGCCCTCATCCTCCCCTATGCCGTCTCCGCGCTGGGGACCTTCCTCATTCGCGAGGCCTTCATGCAGGTCAGCGACGACATCGTGGATGCCGCCCGCGTGGACGGGGCCGGCGTCTTCACCTTGATCTTCCGGGTCATGGTCCCCATGGTGCGGCCCACCATCATCGCCTTCTCGCTCTTCAGCGTCGTCTACCACTGGAACGACTTCTTCTGGCCCCTGGTCATGACCACCAACGATGCGGTCCGTACCCTTCCGGTGGGGGTGGCCATGCTCCGGGAGGAGGGCACCGGCGCTCGCTGGCACATCATCATGGCCGGCAGCATGTTCGTGGTGGCGCCCGTGCTGGCCGTCTTCGTGGTGGCCCAGCGCCACATCATCCGCGCCTTCACCTTCGCCAGCCTGAAGTAACCTTCTCCGCGTCCATGTCAGCCGCCACGGTCGGAGGCTTCTCAGACGACGTGGGATCGGCGCAACGCGGCTCCATCATCGGGGCTTCCTCGGCAGGAGGGCGAGAAACTGACGCGGAGAAAGGACCCGGGTCGGCGCGGGAGCACGCGTCCGGAGCACATCGTCGCCGGTCACCAGGACCGCGGTGGCAGTGTCTTCGAGCAATGCCCACAGGTGACGGTCGCCGGTATCGGGTAGCGACTCTGACGAGGACTCAGGCTCGCGCAAGGTCCCGTTCAGGGCGAGTTCGGTCAAGATCATCTCCACCTCGCCCTCCGTGAGACCGTGACGCCGTCGGATGGCCGCCCGCAGCAAGGTATCATTCTGGTAACATCCCCATGCGAGGCCGACCATGCCCAGTATTCACATCCGCGATCTATCGCAAGCGACGCTGGCCAAGCTCAAGGCACGGGCCCGCCGCCACGAGCGCAGCTTCCAGGCCGAGGTGAAGCTCATCCTCGAGCAGGCCGCCCGGATGGACTGGTCGCGCACCCGGGCCCTCGCTGCCCGGCTCCGACGTGAGCTGGCGGGCACCCGGCAGAGCGACTCCGCCGACTTGATCGCCGCAGATCGCCGCGCCCGGTGAGTCACTACGTCGTCGACGCCAATGTCTCGGTGAAGTGGTTCGTGCCCGAGGTGCTGACGCCACAGGCGCTTCGGCTGCTCGGCGGCGACCATCACCTCATGGCTCCGGACCTCGTGTACACCGAGGCCGGTAATGCCCTCTGGCAAAAGGTGAGGCGCGCGCAGCTCACAGCGGCGCAGGCGCGCCGCGTCCTGAGCGGGATCGTGGGGGCGCCCCTCGAGGTTCACTCGACTCGCGAGCTGGTAACCCTCGGGCTCGAACTGGCCCTGGAGTCAGGCTGCACCGTCTACGACGGCTGCTATCTCGGCCTCGCGATCTCTCGAGAATGCCAGCTCGTGAGCGCCGACGCGCGCCTCGAAGGTCTGCTGCCTGCGCGCTACCGGCGGCACTTCCTGTCCCTCGCGTCGGTGCGGGCCTGATCGACCCTCACTCCACCCAGGCGACGGCGCGCACGGGGGAGCCGTCGGCGCCCTCCAGCTTGAGGGGAAGCGCCAGGAAACGACAGCGAGGGGCGCCGATCTGGTCCAGATTGGTCAGGTACTCGATCACGGTGATCCCGGCCGGGAAGAAGATGTGGTGGGTGGTGTTGTCTTCACGCGGAATGGGGCGCCCCTTCTCGAAGATGGAGATGCGGACCGCGTAGTCCGGCGGGTAGTCGTAGCCCACCGCCTTCACGCCGCGCGCCACCAGCCACTGGCATGCGCTGCGGCCCGTGAAGGGGGCGTCGCGCCAGAAGCGCTCGTCGTCCACGCTCGTCCGGAGGGGCCAGTCCGTGCGGAGCAGGGCGATGTCGCCGGCCCGCACATGCTGCGCCCGCGCTTCGAGATCGGCGGCCGTGACCTCGCCATTGGCGCCGAGGTGCGAGAGATCAACCACGGCCGCCTCGCCGATCCACTGGTCGACCGGCATGTCGGTGATGGAGCGGTCGCCGGGCAGGAAGTGCCGGGGCGCATCCACGTGGGTGTAGGCGTGGCAGGCTAGGGTCATCACCGACGACTCGAAGTTGTCGCCACGTGTGTGCGACGATCGGATCTCGCGCGCCACCGTCCAGCGGAAGTGGGGTCGGATCGGGAAGCTGAGGTCGACGATCTTCATCGATCGGCAACGAGGACGGCGACCGGGTAGCCGTAGTGGATGCGCCCGTCCTCCCGACGGGCCTGGATGCCCAGGCCGTCGTCGACGAGCGAGGCCTCGAACAGCCGCCGGATCTTCTCGTCGTCGCCGGGATTGGGGAACGAGCGCTTCAGCAGGCCTTCCAGCTCACCCTCCAGGCGATACCACGTCACCCGCGGCTCGGGCAGCTCCGCCTTGCGGTAAAGCTCCCGGTGCTCCTCGACGGGCATGGCACGCGTGTGCGACGGATCGCGCAGCTTCTCCACGCGATTGAAGGCGTCGGCCTTGTCGACGGCCGGCGCGCTATCGATGACCACCACACGGCCCCCGGGGACGCACACGCGCCTCATCTCGCGAAGCACGGCGCCCGGATCGAGGAAATGGTGGAAGGCGAAGCGCGCCGTCACGATCGTGAACCTGCCGTCGGAGAACGGTAGCGGGAGGACGTCGCCCTGCTGCCACGTGATGTTGGTCAATCGCTGCTCGGCGGCGAGGGCCCGGGCGCGGTCAAGCATGGCCGGGGTCAGGTCGATGCCCGTCACGTGGCGCGCCACGCGGGCGAAGGCGCAGGCCAGGATGCCGGGCCCGCACGCCACGTCCAGCACCGTGTCGTCCGCACTGGCTCCACTGAACTCCACGACGAGCCGCAAGGCCTGCTCGTCCTTGACGGCGGAGGAGGTCGAGAAGGGCACGGCTTGCCGCGTGAACTGATCGAGAATCTGCTCGCGATGGCTCTCCGTCGTCATAACGATATTGTCTCCTAGTGGGCCACGCCCTCACGGGTCAGCTCGTCGCTCACGCGATCGATGCCCCGGGCGAGACCGTCCACAATGTAGTCCACCTGGGCCCGCGTGATGCAGAGCGGCGGTGAGAGCGCGATGACGTGGCCACCCAGTTTCCAGGGAACGCGTCGCTTGCGACGGGCCCGTCATCGCGGCCTCCTTCGGAACATCAGCGCGACCTCTGAGGCACGGCGGTCGCGGACGGGGTGAGGGCATGGCGCAGGACTTCTTCTGCGTCGTCGACGAAGAGGAAGCGCAGCTCCCGCCGGACTTCTTCAGGCACGTCATCGACGTCGCGTTCGTTCCGGCGAGGAAGAATGACCGTGCGGATCCCCGCACGATGGGCGGCGAGAACCTTCTCCTTGATCCCGCCCACGGGGAGGACCTTTCCGCGCAGAGTGATCTCGCCGGTCATGGCCACCTCGCTTCGTACCGGTCGCCGTGTCGCCAGCGAGGCGAGTGCGGTGACGATGGTCACCCCGGCCGAGGGGCCATCCTTGGGAATGGCCCCGGCCGGCACGTGGACGTGGATGGTCTTCCCTTCGAAGAGCTTGGGATCGATGTCGAGCCCCTCGGCGTTGGACCAGACGTAGGAGACGGCCGCCTGGGCGCTCTCGCGCATGACGTCCCCCAGCATGCCGGTGAGCACGAGCCGCTCCTCGCTGCTCGGCATCATGGTGACCTCCACGAACAGGACATCTCCCCCGGTCGGTGTCCAGGCCAGACCGGTGGCGACTCCGGGGCGGGTGGTCCGTTCGGCCACCTCGTCGAAGAACCGGGGCCGGCCAAGATACTCCGCCAGGTTTTCGGCCGTGATCCGGACTGGCTCACGGTGTCCCTCCGCGATCCGGCGGGCTACCTTGCGGGCCACCGTGGCAATTTCTCGCTCCAGATTCCTCACGCCTGCCTCACGGGTGTAGCTGCGCACGATCTGACGGATGGCGTCGGGTTCGAACGAGAGCTCGTGGATGGCGAGGCCATGGGCAGCGAGCTGCTTGGGGATCAGGTACTGGCGCGCGATCCCGACCTTCTCCTCGTCCGTATACCCGGACAGCGTCAGGATCTCCATCCTGTCCCGCAACGGTCCGGGGATGGTGTCGAGCGTGTTGGCGGTGGCGATGAACAGCACCTGGGAGAGGTCGAAGGCGACCCCCAGATAGTTGTCCACAAAGGTATTGTTCTGGGCGGGATCCAGCACCTCCAGCAAGGCCGAGGAAGGATCGCCCCGCCAGTCGGCGCCGATCTTGTCGATCTCGTCGAGCATGAAGACGGGGTCGCGCGTCTCCGCGCGCCGGATTCCCTGGATGATTCGGCCTGGCATCGCGCCGATGTAGGTCCGACGATGGCCACGGATCTCCGCTTCGTCCCGCACACCGCCGAGCGACATGCGCACGAAGCGCCGGCCGAGGGCGCGGGCGATGCTCTGGCCCAGGCTCGTCTTGCCCACGCCGGGCGGGCCCACGAAGCAGAGGATGGGCTCGCGCGCCGGACTGTCGCCCGTCACCGGCGGCGGCTGGGCCGGCACCGGGACCTCGGCCGCGCCGGGCTGGCCCGCCAGGCCTTGCCGCTCCTGCCGCAGTTTCTTCACGGCCAGGTATTCGAGGATCCGATCCTTGATCTTCTCGAGATCGAAATGGTCCTCATTGAGGACCTGGCGAGCCTTGCCGATGTCGATGATCCCGCCGCCCAGCGTGCTCCAGGGCAGGCTCGCCATCCACTCCAGATACGTGACGACTATGCCGTGCTCGGGTGATGCCGGTGGGATGCTGGCGAGCCGGGCCAGCTCACGCTCCGCCTCACGTCGCGCTTCCTCGGCCAGGCCGGCTTCCTCGATCCGGCGCCGCAGCTCGGCGACATGGCTGTCACCGCCCTCGTCCTCCCCGAGCTCCCGCTGAATGGATCTGAGCTGCTCGCGCAGGTAGAACTCGCGCTGCTTCTTGGACAGACGCTCCTCGGTATCGGTCGTGATCTTGCGGCCCAGTTCGCGTACGGCCAGCTCGCGCTGCAGGACGTCGACGAGCCGGCGCAGCTTGGCGGTGAGGGGATCCGTCTCGAGCAGCTCCTGACGCGTGGCCAGGTCGGCCACGACGATCGACGCGACGAAGTAGGCGAGCTGACGGGAATCGGTGAAGCTCTCGGCGGCCGGCGCCAGCTCGTCGGGCAGCTCCGCGGAGGCGGCCACGAGCCGGCGGAAGATGTCCACTACGGCCCGCCGCAGCGCGTCTACCTCCTGCACCTGGACCATCTGGTCCGGGGCTGCCTCGATCCGCGCGACGAGGTATGGCTCCGTTCCGATCCAGTCCAGCAACCGGACACGCTCGATGCCCTGGACCATCAGGCGTACGCTGCCGTCGGGGACCCGAGCGAGCTGATGAATCATTCCCACCGTGCCGACGCGATAGAGATCCGCAGGCTCGGCCGGCTCCGTCTTGGGATCGCGCTGCGCCACCAGCGCCAGGAGGCGATTGCTGCGCATCACGTCGTCCACGAGACGAACGGAGCGCGGCTGGGCCACCGATAGCGGAACCGCCGTCAACGGCAACACCACGATATCCCGGAGCGGGAGGACGGGGAGCGCATCGGGAATGACGAAGTCGGGGGGGCCGGGCGGCTGAACCGCCATCAGCTGGCCCGCTTGTGCAGCGAGATGCGGAGCAGGCCATGCTCGTAGCGCGTCTCGACCTGCTCGGGGTCCACCGAAGCCGGCAGCGGCAGCTCCACTCGGAACGGACCCTGACGGATACCGGCCGCGTGATACACAGCTGCCCCGTCGCACGAGGGAAGCTGGCGACGTCCCTCGACGACGAGGGCGTCCTCGAAGAGAGCCAGCTCCACGTCGTCTTCCTCGACCCCGGCCAGGTCCACCATGATCTCGACCGTGCTCGCCGTCTCGTAGATGTCCGCATCGGGACGCCAGCGCGGGTGCACGAGGAAGCGCAGACGATCACTCTGCCACATGTCGCCGAATGGCCACGTCGGGCCGGAACGGACGACCATCGTGTAGCGGTAGCTCAGACGCCGGTAGCGCATCGGTTCCGTCCCTTCTCGCGCCGCATCGTGAGTCTTCCTGATTGTGGCACGGGCCCTGCCCCAGTCAATGCGCGCCCGACGCCGCGCAACGCGGTTTCCCCATCCTGGCGTCGCTCTTGCTGCGGCATCGCCCTTGCCATAAGTGAACAGGACGCAGCCATGGGCTCTGGAGATTCAAGGCCCGTCCGGGTGAGATAAACTCCAGCTCGATGCGTTGCGGCGCGAGCTCGCGGAGACGCTCGGTGGACGTGGACGAGAATCCGTCGACGGCGGCACGCTTCAACCTGCGCAGCATTCCGACCCTCCTGGTGTTCAAGCATGGCCAAGAGGCGGATCGATCGTGGGAGCCCAGCCGAAGGCGGAGATCGTGCGCCGGCTGGAACGGGTGATGGTCTGAGCGTGATGGTCACGCGTCGGTGGGGTTCGGCCAAGCGCGAGGTCGCCGTGATCGGCCAAGGGACCTGGTATATCGATCGCGCCAGCCGTGATACCGCGATCGCCGCGCTGCGGCGCGGTCTCGACCTGGGCATGACTCACATCGACACGGCCGAGATGTACGGGGCGGCCGAAGAGATCGTGGCCGAGGCAATCGCGGGGCGCCGAGAGCAGGTCTTCCTGGTCTCGAAGGTGGTTCCCCAGAATGCGTCGCGCCGGGGAACGCTGGTAGCCTGTGAGCGATCACTCCGTCGCCTCCAGACCGACCGGCTGGATTGCTACCTCCTGCACTGGCCCGGTTCTCACCCTCTCGACGACACGATCGCCGGCTTCGAGCAGCTTCAGCACGAAGGCAAGATCCTCTCCTGGGGTGTGAGTAATTTCGACGTGCCCGACCTGGAAGCGGCCTGGACGATCGCCCCCGAGGGCCGCCTCAGCTGTAATCAGGTCCTCTACCATTTGAAGGAACGCGCCATCGAGCATGCGGTGCTGCCCTGGTGCGAGAGGCACGGAGTATCCGTCGTGGCCTACAGCCCTTTCGGTCATGATGACTTTCCAGTCCTGGGGACGAAGGGAGGTCGAGTGCTGCAGGAGATCGCCGCTCTGCGCAACGCGACGCCACGCCAGGTCGCCCTCCGCTTCCTGGTCCGGTGGCCCTCGTCCTTTGCCATTCCCAAGGCTTCTCGTTCTGACCATGCCGCGGAAAACGCGGGAGCGGGGGACCTGCAGCTGACCGAGGCCGATCTCGCGCGGATCGACGCGGCTTTCCCACGCGGACGGCTTCCCCGTGCGCTGCCAATGCTCTGAGAAGAATCGCTGGGGCGCCTTGAGGAGACCTGGCGGCTTGACCGTCGGCGACGCGCCGCTGTAGAATCATTTGGTCATAATTCTGGTCACAGTGGAGCGGCGATGAAGACCCTGCCCCTGGCCGAGGTGAAGGCGCACCTGAGCCGGCTTGTGGAGCATGTGGTGGAAACGGATGAGGAGATCGTGATCACCCGCCATGGCCGCCCGGCGGCGATTCTGGTGAGCCCCGACGAGTACGAGGCATGGAGGGAGACGCAGGCGATCCGGTCTGATCGAGAGCTGATGGCCGAGATCCGGCGTGGGGTTCAGGCCCTCAAGCGGCGCGGCAAGATCTACACCTTGGAGGAGCTCCTGCCGGAAAAGGACGCCCGCTGAACACGAAGCGTGCAGCCCCACCGCCTCCGAGTTCCCGAAACGGTGGAGGCACTCCTAGGAAGCCTTCATCCCGAGCTCACACGCAAGGTACGCGCTGCCCTCGATCTGATCCGGATGGACCCGAGCGTGGGTAAGGAATTACGCGACGAGATCGCGGGGTTTCGCAGTTTCCGGGTGGGCCGATTCCGAATCATTTACCGGGTTGCGCCAAGGCGGCTGGTCGAGCTGGTCGCCATCGGCCCCCGCCGGACCATCTACGAGGAGACGCTCCGTCGGCTCTTACCCGGTGCGAGGACGAGGAGGTTATGACGAACACCGATCTCTGCTATACGCCAGCCACTGATCTGGTGACGATGATCCGCTCCAAGGCCCTCTCGCCCGTCGAGCTGACGCGAGCCGTGCTCGACCGTCTGGCGCGGCTCAATCCGGTGCTGAACTGCTTCTGTACGGTGACGGCCGATGAGGCCCTGGCGTCAGCCCAGGCAGCGGAGGGGGCCGTGATGCGGGGTGACCGCCTGGGACCCCTGCACGGCATTCCCGTCTCCATCAAGGACCTTGCTTTCACCAAGGGTGTCCGCACCATGGGGGGCTCGTTCATCTTCGAGCACCGGGTCCCCGAGGTCGACGCCCCCTTCGTGGCGCGTCTCCAGGCGGCCGGTGCCGTCTTGATCGGCAAGACGACCACGCCGGAGTTCGGCTGGGTCGGGCTTGGCGATAGCCCGCTCACCGGAAGCACCCGCAACCCATGGAACACGGCCATGAACACCGGCGGCTCGAGCGCGGGGGCCGGCGCGGCGGCCGCCTCAGGAATCGGGCCGCTGCATCACGGCTCTGACGGCGCCGGATCGATCCGCATTCCGTCGGCCTTCTGCGGTGTGTTCGGGCTGAAGCCCTCATTTGGCCGCGTGCCGATGTGGCCGGTGTCCAACAACGACTACACGACTCACAATGGCCCCATGACGCGGTCCGTTGCTGACGGGGCGCTGATGTTGGCGGTGATGGCGGGCCCGGACGACCGGGACCGGACGTGCCTCGATGCCCCACCCGATGACTACGTCGGTAAGCTCGGCGGGGGCGTCAGGGGCCTGCGCGTGGCTTTCAGTCCCACCCTCGACGGCCTGCGCGTGGATCCGGAGGTTGCTGCCGTGGTGCGCGAGGCGGCGCGCGTCTTCGAAGGGCTAGGCTGTGCGGTGGAGGAAACCGAGCCGCACTGGCCACCGACCTACGAGCTGATCCGCGGCATGTGGGCTGCCCACTACGCCGGCACGTACGGCCATTTCCTGCCCGCATGGCGATCCCGCATGGATCCTGGCCTGGTGGCCTGCATCGAGGAAGGGCTCAAGATGGGTGCCGCGGACTACATCCGGCTGCGCGGCCGCAAGATGGAGCACTGGGACTCCATCCGCCCCTTCTTCGAACGCTATGACCTGCTCCTCACGCCGTCCCTTTCGGTGGCGGCCTTCCCCGTGGGGCGTCTCAACCCGGAGCACTGGCCGGGCCCGGAGCGTGTCTGGGACTGGATCGCGTGGGCCTCATTCAGCTATCCGTTCAACTTCACCGGTCAGCCGGCGGCGTCGGTGCCGGCCGGCTTCACTCCGGCCGGATTGCCAGTGGGCCTGCAGATCGTTGGCCGTCGGTTTGCCGACCTCACCGTGCTGCAGGCGTCGGCCGCCTTCGAGGCGGCCCGCCCATGGGCCCAGCACCGTCCGGCCATGGACTGAACCCCTCGGGGAGAACGAACGATGACGCGCGATCTCTGTTTCATGACGGCCACCGAGCTAGCCGGGCGCATCCGGGCCCGCGAGGTCTCGGTGCGGGAAGTGGTCCAGGCGCATCTCGACCAGATCGAGCGGGTCAATCCCAAGGTCAACGCGATCGTCACCCTCACCGCCGATCGCGCGCTCGCAGACGCGCGGGCGGGGGACGTCACTCTCGGGCGTGGGGACCCTATCGGTCCCCTCTTCGGACTGCCGATCGCCCACAAGGACCTGGTGCCGACGAAGGGGATTCGCACCACGTCGGGCTCGCCGATTTACCGGGACCACGTGCCCGATGTCGACGGGCTCATCATCGAGCGGCTGCGCAAGGCAGGAGCCATCACGCTCGGAAAGACCAACACGCCGGAGTTCGGCGCGGGCTCGCAGACCTTCAACCAAGTCTTCGGCGCCACCTGCAACCCGTACGACCTTTCGAAGACGTGCGGCGGCTCCAGTGGGGGGGCGGCGGTGGCGCTGGCCTCGGGCATGATGCCGATCGCCGACGGCAGCGACATGGGCGGCTCGCTCCGCAATCCCGCGAGCTTCTGCAACGTGGTGGGGCTGCGCTCGGCGCCGGGCCGGGTACCAGTGTGGCCAGCCCTGCTGGCGTGGTCGCCCTTCTCGGTCCAGGGACCCATGGCGCGCACGGTGCAGGACGTTGCCCTGCTGCTCTCCGTGATGGCCGGGCCGGACCCGCGGGCGCCCCTTGCCATCGCCGAGCCGGGCGACCGCTTCCGCGTGTCGCTGGAACGCAACGTTCGCGGAGTCCGGATCGCATGGAGCCCCGACCTCGGAGGCCTTCCCGTCGACTCCCGGGTGCGCGCGGTCTTCGACGGCCACCGGGCCACCTTCGCCTCCCTCGGTTGCGTGGTGGAGGACGGCCAGCCCGATTTCAGCGATGCCCGTGAGATCTTCCAGGTGTGGCGCGCGTGGACCTTTGCCGCCCGGCTCGGCCCCTTGCTGGCCGAACATCGTCACCAGATGAAGGACACGGTGATCTGGAACATCGAAGAAGGGCTGAAGCTGACAGGCTCCCAGGTCGCCGACGCCGAACTGAAGCGCACCGCGCTCTATGACCGCGTGCGCCAGTTCATGGAGACCCACGAGTTCCTGGTTCTGCCCACCGTCCAGGTGCCACCCTTCGACGTCGAGACTCCCTACGTGGCGGAGATCAACGGCCAGCCCTTGCCGACCTACATCGACTGGATGCGCACGTGTTCCGACATCACGGTGACCGGCCTACCAGCCATCTCCGTTCCGGCCGGCTTCACACCGGAGGGGCTGCCGGTGGGCATCCAGATCGTGGGGCGCCACCAGAGTGAGCTGTCGGTGCTCCAGCTCGCGCATGCCTTCGAGCAGGCGACCGGCGTCGGGCGGCGGCGTCCTCCTGTCGCGCTCTCAGGTGGGTGAGCGCTCCCGATGCTCCGGGCCGTTTCAGCGGACGCGGGCCACTTCCGTGCGGGCGAAGTGAGCGATGGCATCGAGGACTCCGTCGGCCCCCATCGCGCCGTTGTGGCCGGCCCCTGGGATCCGGTGAAAGCGCTTCGGATCTCGTGCCGCCGCGAAGAGTTGCTGCCCCTGTTTGAAGGGGACGATCTCGTCCTGGTCACCGTGAGCGACCAGAAGGGGTACCGAGAGGCTTGACACCCGGGCGAGCGAGTCAAACTTGTCGCCCGCGAGCGCTCCTAGGGGGCCATAGTGCCAGCGGGCCACGTCAGCGAGACGTGTGAACGTCGACACCACGACCACCGCCCCACACGGCCTCCGCACGGCCAGCTCGATCGACACGGCTCCACCGAGCGATTCCCCGAAGCATACGATCGCGCGGGGGTCCCGGCCGCGAGCCACCTCACTGTCGAAGGCGGCGGCCGCGTCGAGATACACCCCCGCCTCGTGCGGCGAGCCCGCGCTCTTGCCATACCCACGATAGTCGTAGGCAAGCACCCCCAAACCGCGCTGGGAAAACGCGAGGAACACCTCCCGACGTGAGTCGATGTTGCCGGCGTTACCGTGAGACCAGAGCAGCATCGGCGCGGACTCGCGTCCGGCCGCGTACCAGGCATGCAGACGCTTGCCGTCCTCGGTGGTGATCCAGCGCTCTTCGACCCCCGCCGGCGCCGGGCCGACCGTCCGATCGGGCAGGAACGTGAAGTGGTCGATCAGCCCGGAGCAGCCCGCCAGCCAGAAGCCAGCCAACCCGCTGATCAGATACGTCCACCTCACCGCGGCATTTTGCCCATCGGCCAGGCCCCTCGATGAAGCGATCAGGCCACCTGACGGGCGCCGGCGCGGAGCAGCGGTGAATCGGCCTGGTACACGACACCGCCGCGCACGGCGATCTCCGGCCGCAGCCGCATGGTAGCCCGCAACTCGACCCCGAGGCTGTCGGACAGGATCCACTCGCCCTCGTCCACGGCCAGCACGCTGACGTCCCCGGCCGCCCCGGGAGCCAGCGTACCGACCTCGCCCTCGAGACCCAGGAGGACCGCAGCGTTGGCCGTCACCATGCGGACGACGTCGATCAGAGGAAGGCCGAGGGCGAGCAGCTCGTCGAGCACTTGCACGAGGCTCCCCACGCGCGCGCCGCCTATCGGGCGGGGGGCTTCTCCCGGGCGCTCCCGTTCGTCGAAGTATCCCTTGTCCCAGCTGCCGTCCTCCAGCCGCGCGATCGTGTAGCCGTGCACGTCGCCGCCCACCGTGAAGGGGCGGAGGCCGGCATCGAGCACGGCGCGCGCGGCGGCGAAGCTCATGTGACCGCCCCGGCCGACGTCGATGTGGACGCCGCGCTCTACGGCCTCGAAGATGAGCGGGTGGACCTTTCCTTCGCGGGAGACGAAGGCCCCCGCGTTCTTGGTGAACGGATGAGCGAGGATGTCTCCGGGGTCGAGCAACGGCACCACCTCGGGCACGACCGTGTCCGGATCGATGCGCGTACCGTCGGCCTCCGCCCAGAGCCGCCCGAGGTGCACGTACACGGGCACCTTGGCCTGGCGGGAGGCCGCCTTGGCCAGGCGTAGGGTCTCCACGCCCCAGCGCGAATAGCCACCGACCTCACCATGGGCCTTGATGCCCTTGACGAGATCGCGGTTGCCCTCGATGGCCTTGACCGTCTCGCGCACGTCGATGCCATGGGGGCCGTACAGCGCCGTGTAGCGATGGCCGACCAGCCCGCCCACCAGGTAGTTGGAGACGAACGCGAGCACGCGCGTGGTGGCGGGCTCGGCAATGAATTTGCGAAAGCCCGTCAGGGTGAGCGGGCCGGCGCCGCCCTGATCGACCACGGTCGTCACCCCTGCCCGCACGCCGACCAGATCCGGGTTGAGGCCGAAGCTCCCGGTCACGTGCTCGTAGACATGGGCGTGGGTGTCGATCATGCCGGGGATGACGAGCCGGTCGCGGACGTTCACGGTGCGGCGCGCAGCCTTGGCCGGGATGGACGCAGCCACCGCCGCCACCCGGCCTCCGGCAAGGGCGACATCCATCACCGCGTCGAGGTCGCGGGCTGGGTCGACCACCCGACCGCCGCGCAGCAGCAGATCGAACCGGGAGTCGGCGTTCGCTCGCGCGCGCGCCGGTCTCACCGCGTGGTCCTCGTCGCCGTGGCCATCATAGGGCTCGCTTGTAGAGGCGGCCGCCCTTCATGATGAGCTTCAGATTGTCCTGATTCTGGAAGACGCGCAGGTTCTTGAGGGGATTACCGGTGACCACGATGAGGTCGGCATACTTCTTCGGCTCCACGGTACCGATGCGGTCGCTCATGCGGAACAGCTCGGCGTTGACGTTGGTGGCCGAGAGGAGCACCTCCATCGGCTTCATGACCTGGGCTTTCAGCTCGAACTCCACCGCCCGCTGGACCATCATGTCGCCGAGAAGATCGGAGCCAGAGCCGATCCGGCAGCCAGCCCGGTAGGCGTATTCCAGGCCCCGCACGCTCTGCTCGCGGGCCTGGTTGATCTTCTGGATCTGGTGATCGCCGATCCCGTAGCGCTTCCCCTCCCGGTAGATCGTCTCGTACGTGATCATGGTGGGGACGATGAAGGCGTCGGCCTTCTTGATGGCCTGCGCCGCTGGCTCGCGGATCAGGTTGCCGTGCTCGATGGAGCGCACGCCGGCCTCGATGGCATTGCGCACGGCCCGGTCGGAGTAGGCGTGGGCCAGCACGTACTTGCCCACCGCCTGCGCCTCTTCCACCGCCGCCCGCATCTCGCCCACCGTGTACTGGGTGGTGTCCAGCTCATCGGCGGGCGACATGGCCCCCCCGGAGGCCATGATCTTGATCTGGTCCACGTCCCGCCTGAGTTGCTCTCGCACTGCCTTGCGCACTTCGGCCTCGCCGTCCGCGATCGACCCGATCATGCCGAGGCAGCAGCCGATGGGCTCGATCCACTCTGCCCGGCGCCGCTTGTCGCCGTGGCCTCCCGTCTGGGAGATGTAGTTCCCTGACACGAGCAAGCGTGGTCCCGGATAGATCCCCTCGTGGATGGCTTCCCGGAAGCCGTAGTCGGCGCCGCCGGCGTCGCGCACGGTGGTGAAGCCCTGAAGGAGACACTCCTCGGCGCGCCGCAGGGCCTTGGCCGCCAGCAGGCTCGGCGGCAGGTAGCGGTGCTGATCGGTGATGTTGCCTTCCACCGCGCAGATGTGGACGTGGGCGTCGGTGAGGCCGGGCATCAGGGTGGCCCCCTTCAGGTCGTGGGTGGTCACCTCACCGGTCAAGGGCCCCACGCGGCCGCCCGCAATGACGTCGACGATGCGCTCGTCCTCCACCACGACCGCCGCGCCCTCTCGCGGTTCGGCGCCCGTGCAGTCAATCAGGAACGCGTTGGTGAAGACAGTCAGGCTCATGGGGCGATCTCCCTCGTCGCGCGCTAGCGCGCGACGATTTTCGCCTCGTACATCCACACCTTCTCGTCGGCGCGTGGCGTCCACTCGACCGTGTTGGCCACCCCGTACAGGTCGTGCTGTTGCCAGAGCGGGACCCAGGCGGCCTCGTCGTGGACGAGCCGTTGCAGCTCGGCGTAGGCGGCCGCCCGACCCTTGGCGTCCACGATGGTGATGGCGCGGGCGATCTTCTCGTCGATGACCTTGTTGTTGCCGTAGGACGAGTAGGTCTGGTTCGCCTGGAAGAGCGGCTCCATGACCCCTTGCCCGAAGACGGACGGTCCCCAGCCCAGGAAGAACATGTCGCCGGTGTTGCGGTTCTTGATCTTGTCGAGGTGTGTACCCCACTCGTTCACCACCACGTTGGTCTTGATGCCAAGGCGCTGCAGCTGGGCGGCGATGGCCAGGGACACATCCTTGTCGAGCGGATAGCGCCCGGACGGAGAGTCGAGGATGAGCTGGAGCTTGCCCGGATCGAGGCCCGCGTCCTTGAAGAGGTTCTGGGCGCGGGCTGGATCATACTGGTAACACTCCACCGGCGCGTAGTCGACGTTGGCCGGTGACAGCGGACCGCAGATCTTGGTGGCCCGGCCCTTGAGCACCTGGGTGATCAGCTCGTCCACGTTGACGGCATGGTTGACGGCGCGTCGGACTCGAAGATCCTGCATCGGCCCCGGCTTCAGGTTCACCAGGGCGAGATAGTTGATGCGCGAGGACACCGCCGAGCGAATCTTGGTGCGCCCGCTCTTGTCCACCGGGTCGACGGCATGGGGCGGCACATCCTTCATGATGTCGATCTCTCCCGAGAGCAGCGCGGCGAGCCGCGTGCTGAACTCGGGGATGAAGCGGAATGTGACCCGGCTCACGTCGGCGGGGCCAGCCCAGTAATCGGGGTTGCGCTCCAGCACCAGACGGTCGTCGCGTCGCCATTCGACGAACCGGAACGGTCCGGTGCCGATGGGCTTCTGGGCGAGCTTGTCCGGTCCAAGCTCCTTGAGGGCCTTGGCGGGCATGATCAAGAAGTCCGTGAGGGAGGCCCGATCGATGAGGCTCGGCCACGGCTTCTCCGTGATGAACCGGACCGTGAAGTCGTTGACGATCTGCACGTCCTTGACCAGCTTCCAGTAGGCGGCGTAGTGGGATTTGCTGTTGGGGTCCTTCAAATAGTCCATCGTCGCCTTGACGGACTGTGCATCGAACGGCTCGCCGTTGTGGAACTTGACCCCCTGGCGCAGCGTGAATTCCCAGGTCGTGTCGTTGATGACCTTCCACCCTGTGGCCAGCATCGGCTTGGGCCGGAGCGTCTTGGGGTCCCGGTCGAGCAGCCGGTCGTACATGTGCTCGAGCTGGGTGCTGGTCGTCCAGTCCACGATGGTCACCGCCAGCATGGTGCGGGGCTCGGCCCCCAGCCCGACCACGACCTCTTTGGCGCGTACCCGATCCTGGGCGGCGGCGCTCGTCAGGACGCCGATCAGTCCGCCGAGGAGGACGATGCTGGTCAGGAGGACGCGTGCACAACGCATAGGCAGGTCTCCTCGCGTGTCGAGCGGTGGATCGCTTGCTCCAGCGGAGCATACATCACATTCGCAGCTTCGGATCGAGGGTGTCGCGTAGCCAGTCGCCCAGGAGATTCACCCCGAGCGCGGTCAGGGCGAGGGCGGCGCCGGGGAGGGCCGCCAGCCACCACGCCACATAGAGGAAATCGCGGCTCTCCGAGAGCATGCTGCCCCAGGCCGGCGTGGGTGGCTGCACCCCGAAGCCGAGGAAGCTGATGGCAGCCTCGGCCACCACGAACTGCGAGAACTGCAGGCTGGCCACCACGACGATGGACGGCGCCACGTTGGGGAGCACGTGACGGAAGAGCAGGCGGGGGCGCCCCACGCCGAGGGCGGCTGCCGCCTGCACGAAGTCGCGCTGCTTCACGGAGAGCACTTCGCCCCGGACTACGCGGGCATAGACGACCCAGCCCGCCGCGGCCAGGCTCAGGATGATGTTACGCAGGCCTAGACCCACGATGGCATTGATGGTCAAGGCAAGCAGAATGAATGGAAAGGACAGCTGCACGTCGGCGATGCGCATGAGGACCGTGGCCGGCCAGCGTTCGATGAAGCCCGCGGCGAGGCCGAGGAGGCTGCCGACCACGGCCGTGACCAGGACCGTGCAGGTGCCGATGAAGAGGGAGAGCCGCGCGCCGTAGAGAATGCGGGAAAGAAGATCGCGGCCGAGCTGGTCGGTCCCCAAGGGGTGTCCCGGTGACCCCGGCGGGCGGAGGCTCATGGCGAAGTCCGTCTTCAGCGGATCGGCCGGGGCCAGCCACGACGCCCCCAGGGCCGCGCCCACCACGACCAGCGAGAGGGCCACGCCGAGGACGGCCTTCATGAGGCCTTGACTCGAACGCGCGGGTCGAGCCAGCCATAGGCGAGGTCGACGATCAGGTTGAGCAGCGTGTAGACGATTGACGTGAAGGAGACGGCCGCCAGGACCAGGGGGAAATCGCGATTGAGGAGTGCCTGCACGGTGAGCCGCCCGAGACCCGGCCACGCGAAGATCGTCTCGGTAATGACCGCGCCCCCGATGAGCTGACCCGCCTCGAGGCCGACCAGGGTGACGATGGGGATGGCGGAGTTGCGCAGGGTGTGCTTGCCGATCACCGCCCCCGCTCCGAGCCCCTTGGCGCGCGCGGTCTGGATGTAGTCCTCCTGCAGGACGTCGAGGACGGTCGAGCGTGTGAGCCGCGCGATGCGGGCCGCGAAGAAGGCGGCCAGCACGATGGAGGGCATCACCAGGTGCGCCAGGCCACCGATGCCGCCGGTCGGGAGCCAGCGCAGGTGGACGGCAAAGAGATAGATGAGCATGAGGCCTAGCCAGAAGCCCGGCACCGCCTGGCCGAGCACGGTGAAGAGGGTCCCGAGGTGGTCGAGCCACGAGTCGCGGCGGACGGCGGTGACCACCCCGAGCGGAACGGCGACGAGCAGGGTCAAAACCAGGGCGCTGGCGGCCAGCTGCAGGGTGGCGGGCA
>Ga0187893_10005142_pt1 | contig 23839 bp, 19 predicted proteins | sample MA1701074metaG_FD_139574 | JGI IMG/M metagenome (GOLD analysis project Ga0187893, IMG submission 139574) | White microbial mat communities from a basaltic lava cave in the Kipuka Kanohina Cave System on the Island of Hawaii, USA - MA170107-4 metaG ...
CGGAGACGGATTCATTCCGCTTGCCCAGTAGACCCGGGTCTCTGCCTTTTTTGACGTGCCCGAATCCGAAACGGACGGCAGAGTGAGGCGAAAGAAAAATTGAAAGAAACTTTGGAGTGGCGCGAAACGGTGCCCGGTGACCTAGGAACGCCGGCCGGGTGTGCCATGGAACGAATCGGCGGTATCATTTCACAATCGACGTCCTCCGTGGTGACGAAGCGATCGGAAATGTGCGCGCAATGATCAGGCTCACGGGTTCCAGGTTCCGAAAGAGAAATCGGCTGGCGTGGATATTGCCGATCATGGCCGGTTCGTGTCGCGCGCCCGAATCCCCCCCCACGGTGGTTGCGCTAGAGGGAATTCTCGAACGTGTGCATCCGCTCACGTCGAGCTCCAGTGAGATCACGGTCGTTTATTCGGGCCGACAGGGCCGGGATACCCGGCGCGTCGGTGTCGTCACCGCGGACACCGAGATTCTCATCGACGGCGCCGCGGCAGAGCTTCGGCATCTGCACGAAGGAGATCGCGTGCTGGGATACGTGCGCATCGACCGGGTGGGTTCGGAGAGAAAACTGGTGGTCCTCCGGATCCAGGTGACCCGCGCTACGCCGAATGGAACCGAGTCCGGCTGAGGGCCTGGAGCCGTGAGGATGAACTCGACCGAAAAGATCCGGCGGTGCAGCGATGATGAGTCGTGTATCGTTCTTGTGAATGAAGGGGCATGGCCGTTGTGAGTACTCTTTTTTCAATGGTTCTCGCGTTATCCGCGCACTCCGGGGAGAGTGAGTCCGGCGAGCCTCGCAACGCGATCACAATCCGGGCGTCCGCGGAGGCGGCGGAACTGGCGGAGCAACTCGTCGCCGCTTTTCACGCGCGGATTGGCGAAAAAGTCTTTCGGGTGGAGGTGGGCCCGTCCTCCACCAATATGGAGCTCTTCCTTTCCAAAAAGGCCGCCATGCTGGCCTCGGGAACACGACCCTCGGCGGAAGACCTCGATCGGGCACGGCTCAAGCTCGGATCATCCATTTGCACCGTTCCGTACGCGATGACCGCCGTGGTGTTTTGGATGCCTTCATCGCGGCCGGAACTGGTTCTGAACTTCGAGCAGGTCCGTGGCGTACTGACATCCAGAATCGCAAGATGGTCGGAGCTAAGCCAACCCGGTGATTTGATCCGTCTGCAAGCCGTCGGTGATGAGCCGGATTCTTTTTCCGCGGCGATGTCGCGGCTCTACCCCAACTTGGCCTGTACGAAGCCGTCGCGATCGCATCCGGACCACGAGAGCCTTTTCAGCTCCTTGTCCGAGGGGCCGGGTCGGCTCGCCGTGGCCGGGCTGCGAAGTACAGGAGATGCCAAACCTGCGTCGATCCGCGTTTCCGATTCCACACCGCCGATCGCCCCAACCCGGCAAACCGTTCGTGCGCGCGAATACCCGCTTGTGCATTATGTCTGTTGGTTCGTCCCGTTGAATGCCGCAGGACGGCTCCGCGAATTGGTCACGTTTTCCGTCGGGCCGGAAGGTCAGTCCATCGTTGCGAAGTCGAACGCCGGTGTGCTTCCATTGCCGTTTCGCGATGGAGCTCCGAATTCCTCCGCGGCCGATTCGCCCTGATGCCGGACCGGATCGGAACCGTCGCCGTGCAGGGCTCCGGACTCATCGGTGACCAAGGAATGCATAGCTCGATTGCACGAAGATGGCCGAGGTTCTTGCCGACCGATTCGCAAGAGGCACGGTCCCGATGTCTTACCTACTTGAAACTGAGGCGGCAATGGTTCAAGGAGGCCCGTCCGTTTCCGCCGACTTTTTCCCGGCGGCCTGTTGGCGCTGAGCCTCCGTCGGAATCGAGTCGAGCCGACGGCAGAGTTCCGCAAAAAGGTCGTCGATCGGCCCGTAAAGATCCACAAGCTGCGTCCGGATTTCGCCCAGCTCCGCATCCGAGCCTTTGTTTGCACGGATGCGCTCTTCGAGCCGGTCAATCTGCGGGCTTCGAGTACGGCGATGATCGGCGGCTCGTTCCCTGAGTTCCGACAAACAGGAAAGGGCCGCGGTGCGTTGTCCGCCGTCCAGATTGAAACGCACGATGAATTCCTTGACGTGGATTTCCCAGCGGTCGAGCTCGAGGGCGATCTGGTCTTCCGCGGGAGGACTAGCCGAAGTACTCGGTAAGGCCGACCCGTTGCCCGATTCGGATGCCTTCAGCGGACCTGGCCGTCGTCGGCGCTCGCTGCGAACCCGGCGGGGAGGATCCCACAACTCCTCCTCGCGGAATTCCCCTCGCTGCCAGGCGTTGAGCCGCGACTCCAGCGATTTCATCACCTCGGGGAACTGCATAGTGTTGGCCGAGTACTTCTTAAGCTGGTCGGGTTTGAGCACCCGCCGAAAGGCCGCGGAGGTCTGCTCCATCCGCTCGTCGATTCGAGCAAGGGCGGGAGCAGCCCGTTTCGCCCAGCCGCGAACGCGCTCGTTCGTGGGAGCTTCCAAATCCAGTCGCATTTCGATGAATTCGTTCAGCAACGGCCGGAGTTCCTCGCGGTGTTCGCCAAGAAACTTCGCCCAGGGTTCGACCAGTTCCTTTTGGATTTCCCCGCGCTGCGCGTCGTCCAAGCTGTATTCCGCGGCGACCTCATCCGCCCAGCGGGACAGGACAGAATCAAGAAGTTTGGGTGACGGCCAGAAACCCTCGGCCGAGGCCTCTCCGGGTTTGCCTTCGTCGCCGCGAATCGGCATTGCGGCCACGACGACAGGCGCGAGAAAGGCAAGGAGACGGATTCCGAATCGCAATATCCTCCGCGAACCCATGCCCGCAGCGCCCTTCAAATTCGCGGAAGACCGGCGCCGTAAGCCGATATCATCCATGGAAGGATTCAGGGGTCGCGTGTGAATCACGGCGGAATTGTCTCCATTATCGTGCCTACCTTCAACCGAAGGGACCGGCTTGTGCGTTGCATGGAAGCGATACGAAGAAATGTGACCCGGTCCGTGGAAACGATTGTGGTCGACGGCGGCTCAACCGATGGGAGTCGCGAGTGGCTTGCGGAACAACGTGACCTCCATGTAATCCTGGAACAAGCCCGCGAGGGCGCGGTGCGGGCATTCAACAAGGGGTTTCGCGCGGCCGCGGGGCATTACGTCATGTGGCTCAACGACGATGCCTGGCCCTTGCCCGGCGCCGTCGATGCGGCGATTCAGATGATCGAACGGCCGGAGTTGCACGACGTGGGGATGGTGGCGTTTTATCACCATTGGCATAGCGAACGGAACGTACTCGATCGCGTCGAGTACCGCGGCGAATCGTTCGAGGTGTGTCACGTTCGCGGGTACCCTTACGCCAATTTCGGGTTGCTGCGCCGCGCCCTGCTTGAAAAGGTGGGATACGCGGATGAGCGATTTCGTTTTTTCGGATTCGACCCGGATCTGGCGCTGAAGATTCAACTGCTCGAAGGGCGCAAAGTGATCGGTTGCCGCCGCGCCCTCATTGGTCACGAAGAAGTGCACGACGAGCGAAAGCTGGCGGATCTGCCCGCGGGGAATGAGGACAACGAGACGCTCTTTGAAAAATGGCCGCTGCCGGACCGGGGGGAGTACCCTGATCCGGCAGCGGCCTACAAAAGTTTGTTGGTCTCCAGAGGGCTCTTGTAGCGACGCCGCATGCCGCTACTGGTTGCACGCCTCCCGCCCGCATTGAGGAGTGTTCGCATAGCCGTCCAGGAACCAAAGCACGTCGAGCAGCTCAACGAGGCCGTCGGGCGTGCAAGGTGCAATGTCGGCCTCCGGGCAGTTGGAAGTCAAGGCGTATCCCTGAAGGCAACAAAGCAGATCCGTGAGATCGCAATAGCCGTCGCCGTTGGGAAGCGGGCGAATGTCTCCGAAACAGGGCTGCGCCGGCGTCGTGCAGACGCAAAAACCGCCCGTGCAACTGTCGGTCAACGGGGCCGGCGGACATTGCGCGACCGTGGTGCACGCGATCGTGTTGATGTCGGTGTGCGTGCACGCTCCGTTGTTGCAGACATCCCACGTGCAATAAGTTGTGTCCGGTGAACAAGACGTTCCGTAGGGTTTGTTCGGATGCGTGCAGCTTCCGTTGTTGCAATAATCGAAGGTGCACGTGTTGCCGTCGTCCTGACAAATAAATCCGTTGGCGGCCGGTGCATCGTGAACGGCCGGATAGGTCCCGTTTTGGCAATAATCCAAGGTGCAAACATTGCCGTCGTTGAGCGGATCAAGCTGTCCATTCGACGGATTGCAGCAGTTTCCCGCTGGATAGTTGGGAGCGAGAATGCACCCGTTCTGGTTGGCCTGCCCACTTCCGGGGTTGCAACTGTCGTTGGTACAGACGCTGTTGTCGTTGCAATGGCTGGTCTGCGTGCAGATGCAGGGATCCGGGTTCCCGCCCGCGCAAGTCTTAGCCAGATCGCTATACGTTCCGCCCTGAATGTTGGCGCAGCAATAGGAGTTGTAGTCTCCCAGGCACGTCAGGCCGTTGCAGCACAACCCCACGTCGATGGTCACGATGTTCGCCGCGGGAGTGATGAGTACGGGGCTTCCCGCTTGATCCACCAGACGGCTGATGTCGGTCAGCGTCGGTGGGTTGCCATTGCCCTGGAGAATCGCGGTGAAAACTCCTGCCGCGCAGTTGGAGACCCGATACCGGAATGAGCCGAGATACTTCGGTCCCGACGCGGAGTTCAAGGTTACGCCCTGGCCCGCGGGCATGCTCGCGGCGATGAACGGCAGGATGCTCGGGCAATTCCCGGGGCTAGGGTTGGTCGTTACACCGCCCTGTCCTCCGAAAACGAAATCAACTAGCGTGGTATCGATGAACGGACTTGGATTCTGGCAAACGCCGGAGTTTTGGCAGTAACTGACGCCGGGGTTCATCGGATCCGGCGAACAAGGATTCCCGCTGCAGTCGGCCGGCGAAAAGCAAAGCTGGCTGTTGATGCAGTTGTTTTGATACCCGTCGATCAAGCAGGCCGGATCGGGCCCCGCGAACGTGCACGTCGTCGCGTTGATCCGCATGTGGTCCACGGATCCGGTCGAACCCCCGCTCGGTGCCAAAGCACATGGCAGCGAAATCTGATACGAATTCAACATGAACGACGTGTTGGTCTCGATCGTGCAATCGAATCGGACCACTTCACGTCCCGTCGGCCCGGCGTTTCCGGGCACGCAGCGAACCGTCACGACCGCCCAGACCGGCGAAGTCGCAACCAAACCCCAAAGAAAACAAATTACCCCAACCCCATTTTTTCGCATTTCCGATCCACCCTTTTTCAAAACACCCCACACACTCCGGGCCTGCTTGCAAAGCAAGCCCCGATAAGACCTTTAGCATATCCAATTTCCTCGTCTTTGGGAAGGAGTGTTCAACCAAAACTGTCCAGCGGATGTCGTGATTAGAAATGGCATAGGAACTGTCAAAAGTGTGGGGCCATTTGTTGTCTTGCCACTGTACGAGATTCCGAAAACCATTCTCCAAAGTTTGAAAAACGCCCATTTTTTTGACTTCGCGGTCCAGTTTGCCTGCAAATCCATGACACTCGAGACACGACGTGCGCGGGACGAAATCCCCCCATTCACCGATCTCGAATTACCAAGCGTCCGGGGACCCGGAGTTTTCGGATGGTTGGCTCATCTGTCCGGTTCTCCAGGACGGCTGGGGTCACGAAGTTCGAAAGCGGCAGCGCCAACAATAGGCGCTGAAGCTTCGCGAAGGCCCAAGGCCGGGTGGCCCATCCAACCCGCTACGTCGGGATGCGTGGGGTCAAGAAGATCAAAACCGCTAACGCCATGCACAACCCCGGCGCGGCGGGGCCACGTCAAGTCAACGATGGGCGGCACGACCAAGCGACCAAGGCCGTCGAGTCCTTGACACAGGGCGTCAGGAAACGGTAGCGAGTAGTTTCGGCGGAAACTCGGCGACTAAGCGATCGAACTCCTTGCGACGTGAGCGGCCATTCTTGAATGATCGCTCCCTTTTCCTGGCCTGCGTTAACGTCTCGCACCCCTCGAAGTAGACAAGTTGAACCGGCAGGCGGGACGCGGTCCAGGAAGTAGGGCCCGCTCGGTGATGGGCGAGACGTTGTCGCGGATCGCCGGTGCTACCGTAGTTGTGTCGGCCATCAGCACAACGCAGGATGGATGCAAAGTACGCCATCGACGCACCATGAGTCGCATCGGCGATGCCCTGAGGCAAGGATCACGGCCTCGACTGGGTGAAGGACCCCGACGCGCGCAAAATCTGGAATCCCGGCGCGCCGGGACCGCGGCTTTGATGAACCTCGTCGCCCTTCGAGAGAGCGGGCAGTGGGAATCCTACTGGAAAACAAGGAATGACGCCGGAGGCCGGAATCCGTGGCCACACCTTCGGCGATCCGCCTTGCCCTCCGGTTGGCGGCCCGGACCGAGGTCGGATAGGATGGGGATGGGTATTCAAATAAGAACCGAAGCGGGAGATTTCCTGTGGATCCATCGGTGGAGCAGTTGGTCCGAAAGGCCGTCGAGGGAGATCGAGAGGCCCTTGCGGAACTTCTCGGAACCCAAGGTCCGTTGGTCCGCGCGGAGTTGGCCGGAGCCGTTCCGCGACGCTGGCAGTCCGTCTTGTCCGTGGACGACGCTCTTCAGGATGCCTACACGTCAGCCTTTCTCCACATCGCTCAATTCCAATGGCGCGGAAACGGTTCCTTTTGTGCATGGCTGACCACCCTCGCACGCAACGCATTGCAGGATGCCATCCGCATGTTGGAGGCCGACAAGCGCGGCGGAAAGCGCCGCCGTGTCACCCAGGTGCGTGAAACCGCCGCCGGCAGTTCGGTGGGAACCTTGTTGGGCGTCCTGAGTGGCACGATCACGTCTCCCAGCGGACGGGCGGCTCGCGATGAGGCCTGCGCGGTGTTGAACGCCGCCATGAATGCCCTTCCCGTGGCCTATCGGCAGGTGGTCCAGCTTTACGACATAGAGGAGCGCACGGCCGAAAACGTGGCCGCTTCTATCAACCGCAGCGTCGGGGCCATGTTCATGCTTCGCGCCAGGGCCCTGAACCGTCTTCGCGAACAAATGGGCCGCACTTCCCAGTTCCTTCCCCTGTCGCGATAATCGTGCCCCGCGGACCGCTTTCGGCTCTTGCCGACGGTCCCAAGTTTTCATGAACCCATCCCATCATGCCAATCCCTCGCAACGCGAACTCATCGAGGCCGCGAGGCTCGAGGCCGGCGAACTCCTTGCCCAACCGACCCAGGCCGCCACCGGACCCTCGGCCGAGACGGTTTCTGCTCTTTGGAATCCCGATTCCTTTCCCGGCTACCACGTCACCCGCGAATTGCATCGCGGCGGCCAGGGTGTCGTGTACCAAGCCATCCACAAGGGCACGCGCCGCAAAGTCGCCATCAAGGTCATGCGCGAAGGGCCCTTCGCCTCCCAAGCCGGCCGGGCACGCTTCGACCGCGAGATGCAGATCCTCGGACAGATGGACGATCCGCACATCGTCGGAATCCACGACGCGGGCACGGCAGGCGGATTCCATTATTTCGTCATGGATTACGTTTCCGGCCAGCCGCTCGATTCCTATGCCGCCTCGCAACCCTGGTCGCTCGACGGCGTGGTCCGTCTATTCGAGCGCGTCTGTTCGGCCGTCAATGCCGCTCATGTCCGCGGCGTCATTCATCGCGATCTCAAGCCGAGCAACATTCTCGTGGGCAACGAGGGCCAACCGCACATCCTCGATTTCGGACTCGCCAAGGTCGTCTCCGGTGGTTTCGCGGAGAGCTCCGAGCCCACGTTGATGAGCATCACCGGCCAGTTCATCGGCTCGCTTCCCTGGGCGAGTCCGGAACAGGCCGAGGGGACTCCCGAAAAACTCGACATCCGCACCGACGTCTATTCCCTCGGAGTCGTTTTCTATCAACTACTCACCGGGGCCTTTCCCTATTCGGTCATCGGGCGCATGACCGACGTGCTCGAAAACATTCAGAACGCCACTCCCGCGAAGCCTTCCTCGATCCGCCCCCAGGTGGACGACGAAGTCGAAACGATCGTGCTGAAATGTCTGGCCAAGGAGCGCGAGCGCCGCTACCAGACCTCGGGGGAATTGGCTCGTGATTTGCGTCACTACCTCGCCGGGGAACCCATCGAGGCCAAGCGCGACAGCGGCTGGTACATGCTCAAAAAGCTCGTCGGCCGCTATCGGGCCCAGGTGGCGGTGATCACCCTGTTCGGGGTTTTGATTGTGGCGTCCGCGGCCACCGTGGCCCTCGTGTTCGCCCGCGCCGCCGCGGCGGAACGAAGCGCCAGCCGCAGTCGTCAATTCCTTATTCAAACGTTGCTGGGGGCCGACCCCGAAGAATCCGAGTCGCCGGAAATGACCGTCGTACAGGCGATGGAGCGGGCCGCGGCAATCGTGGACAAGGAGTTGGCGGCGGAACCCGAGGCCGCTGCAATGTTGCATTTTGATATCGCCTACATCCTCCGGAAACGCGACGCCTACGACAAAGCCGAATATCACGCCCGTCGTGCCCTCGATCTGCGCACACAGCTTTGGGGAAAGGACCACCGCGAGACGGCCGAGGCCATGCATCTATTGGCATCGGTGTTTTGGAACCGTAAAGACGATGCTTCGCTGGATGCCGCCAAGCCGCTTTACGATGAAGCCTTTCGGATCCGCAGAAAGAAGTTTGGAGAAGTAAGCCAAGCAACGGCGGAGAGCCTCCATCATCTGGCGGGGTGGCATTTCTCCAAAAAGCAATATGACCTGGCGGAAGAAATGTCCAGAAAATCCCTGGACATCTATCGACAGCTTCTTGGCGATCACCTGGATACGGCCCGCGCTTACAACAATCTGGCGGGCTACCTTCGTAATCAGAAGAAACTCGACGACGCGGAGCGCGCCTATCGCGAAGCCATTCGCATTTTCGACAAGCTGGACGGCCCGGGGCGGTTTCGTGCCGCCAAAGCCAAGGGCAGCCTGGGCGTCGTTCTCCTGGAAGCAAGGCGGTTTGACGAAGCGGAAAAGTTGTTGTTCGAATCGCTGCGAACCAAATGGGAGTTTGAGAACGACACGGTATCCGTCAGTAAGACGCTCTACGATCTCGCACGGCTCTTCTTTTTGAAAGAGCCCGCCGACCTCCCCAAGGCGAGGGATTTCTGCGTCCAATCCCTCGAGTTACGCAAGAAACTGTACAAGTCCGATGATCACAAGGAGGTGCTGCAATCGGCCGGGCTGCTGAGCGAAATCGACGAGGCCATCCTCGGCGATGCCCACCTCGAAAAACCCTGACTTCCCTTTCACAACTCGCTAGGTGCCAGTGGTTCTACGCATCGCTCATACGTTCTCGGCGCGCCGGGGTTTGCCCCTGTAGAATTCGGCCCCTTCTTCTCAACCCGTGAGTTATGAAACAGGAGGCAATGCAGAAAACAGAGGACTTCCACGCGGACATTCTTCTAATCGAAGAATGGCTCAAATTGCTTTTTTCGCGGTTCTTTACACACCGCGTTGCGCTTTTCGGTACCCCACAATGCCCACCCCCGCGGCGCAAAGCATAGCCCCCGCAAACACCACCCCATACGGTGGCAGCGCCGGGCATCCCGTCGGCGGGCAGAACCCTGCTGATCCGGTCATCGCAATCATGTACGTTCCCTTGCCCGACCCCTCGCCCACCCAATCCGTATGCGGCTGTAACCCACCCGGGCCGTCCGGCCCGGAGATCTCCGTGGGTGACCCAAACTGGAAGATCGGCCCCCCGGCCGACACCGGCACCCTCCCGGCGGCGGTGATGGCAATCAAGTAATCCCCCGGCCCGGGGATATCTTGGGCTGTCAGATCAGTCGCCGGACCTCGAATGAGCGACCCCATGGTCAATGGCCCCGAATTGTTATTGCCCAGAAGTCCGAAGGCGTTATTCGGGTTCATCGTGTCCAACCGAAAAAGCCAAAGCTGCGAATCGAACATGGCGAAGCTGCCGTCCACGCCGTCCGTCCGGGCACTGAACTGCTCCGCATCCAGAATTCGGAACAAATACATATCTTCCGAATCCACTCCCGATCGCAATAGATCCAACTCGCCGAAGATCTGCCTTAGCGACGGGCTGTTCTTGTAAATAGTTTGGGCGCCGGTTCGAGTGGAGCCCGCGTCTAGGGGGCCTTCAATGTGATCCGGGCCGGCCACCACCCAACTCGGCAGCAGCCCCAAAACCGTTACAATTCCAAGCCGACAAGTCTTAACGATCGTCATAATCCGCTCCGATTTCCGACCTCCACGCATCGCCCACGAACGCTATGTTCCCACGCATTGACAAACGCCCTTTTTCCCGGCGATTCGGCAAAGCCCAAGGGTCCCTCTGCCAAAGGCCTCCATTCTACCGTAATGGTGCGTTAACTGCAATGACCGTTTGGCACTTTTCTGAATTGATTTGCTTCCCGATAGGTCCATTTTCGACAGTCGGTTGGGTCGCCGCGGGGTCCCGAAGATCAAACCGCCGACGTGCGCCCCCAGCAGTTCAAAACACCCGAAACGTAAGCCGGACTTTGGCACTTCCCGGAATCTGCCAAAGCTGCGAATCAAAGTCCGCGAAACTGCCGTACACCCCGTCGGTTCGAGCGCTGAACTTGACCGCGTCGTCGACCCGAAACAAGGACATGTCTTCCATATCCACTCCGCTGCGCTGGAAATCCAACTCCCCAAAAATGTGTGCCAAATTATGGCATTTGTAGACGGGTTGGGCAGAGGACAGAGCTGATCCCGCGTCCGGATCTTCGATATGTTCCGGACCCGCCCAAACAGCGGCTGAGCCCATTCCGAACACGAACGCCATCAAACGAGCACAGGTCGAAAACTTCTTCATGGAATACTACTCCCTCTCCCAATTGACTTTGGGTCTAACGCAACTGGGAGAAAAACGCATTGCAGGTCTAACGAACGCTTCCCCGACTTCAGGCTCAGATAAAACGCTGCCCCCGTCTGCGAGCTTTCACTATACCCGCGAATGCCCGCTCATGCAACAGCGCTTCGCTATATTTTAGGACGTTGCACTTTAACTTTAAGTGCTGCGCGGACCGCTAAGTCCCCGAACAAGAGGCGAATTCTTGTCCGCCGGACCCCTTCCGCCTACATTCAATGACCGATAGCTGCGGCATAAGAATATGCCTTCCAAGGCGTTGCACTGGCTTTCGCGAGTGCAAAAGTTGCGAGTGGTCTCAGACGACGAGAGGGTTATGGCTGGCTCAGCGAACAAGCGAAAAGTCATCATCGTGGGAGCGGCGGGGCGGGACTTTCACGATTTCAACGTCTATTGGCGGCAGGAGGAAGGATCGGAGGTCGTCGCGTTCACCGCGGCGCAGATACCCGATATCGAAGGCCGCACCTACCCATCGGAACTCACCGGGCCACGATATCCCAAGGGCATCCGCATCGAATCGGAGGACAAGCTGGCTGAGTTGATCCGCAAACACGACGTGGACGAAGTCGTCATGGCCTATTCGGATCTTTCGCATGAAGAGGTCATGCACAAGGCCGCGATGGCCAACGCCGCCGGCGCCGCGTTCCGAATGCTGGGTCACAGGCAGACCATGCTCAAGTCCACCAAACCCGTCATCGCGGTCTGCGCGGTGCGCACCGGATGCGGCAAGAGCCAAACGTCGCGGGCGGTGACCGGAATCCTGAAATCGATGGGCAAGCGCGTCGCCGCCGTTCGACACCCCATGCCCTATGGTGATCTCACCAAGCAGATCTGCCAGCGCTTCGCCGTGCTCGAGGACCTCGATCGTCATCACTGCACAATCGAAGAGCGCGAGGAATTCGAGCCGCACATCCGCGCGGGAGACGTCGTCTTTGCGGGGATCGATTACGAGCGGATTCTTCGCGAGGCCGAGAAAGAGGCCGACGTGATCCTCTGGGACGGCGGCAACAACGACACCGCGTTCTATCGGCCCGATCTCTACATCGTCGTGGCCGATCCGCATCGGCCGGGGCACGAGGTGCGCTACTATCCCGGCGAGACCAACGCGCGCATGGCCGACGTCGTGGTGATCAACAAGACCGGAACCGCACGGCACGACGACATCGAGACCGTGGAGCGCAACATTCGTCGCATCAACCCCACCGCGAGGGTGATCCGCTCGACCTCGCCGGTGACGATCGACGAGCCGGCCAGGGTCAAGGGCAAGCGCGTGCTCGTGGTCGAGGACGGCCCGACGCTGACCCACGGCGACATGACCTTCGGCGCCGGCCACGTCGCGGCGCGCAATCACGGCGCCGCCGAGATCGTCAGCCCCAAGCCCTACGCCGTCGGGTCGATCAAGAAAACGTTCGAGAAATACCCGCACGTCAGCGAGGTTCTGCCCGCGATGGGCTACGGCCGCAAGCAAATGCAGGAACTGGAAGACACCATCAACAAGACCGAGTGCGACCTCGTGCTCATCGGCACGCCGATCGACCTCGGGCATCTGCTGAAGATCAACAAACCCATGATCCGCGTGCGCTACGATCTCGACGACGCGGCGACGGCCGCGATGAAAATTGAGATTGGGGCCACGCTGAAGAAGATGTGAGTGCTTGTCGTTATGTGCTTACGTGCACTCGTGCCACACCGCTCGCGTCCCGATTCCCGGTTCGCCGGGAGACCTTGCGCGTGCTGGGATTCCGGGCTATCTCCCACTCCCCTTGGGAGAGGGTCGCGGTGAGGGCCGAGGGTTCGCGTTAGCACGCCCCGCGGAGGAACGTGCCGAGCGTGCGGAAGAGGATGATCGTGTCCAGCTCGAAGGACATGTGCTTGAGGTAATAGAGGTCGAACTGAAGCTTTCGCTTGGAGTCTTCCAGGGACGAACCGTACCGAAAGCTGATCTGGGCCCAGCCGGTGATTCCGGGTTTGACCAGATGGCGTTCGTTGTAGAACGGGATTCTTTCGGCAAGGTCGGCGACGAGGTCGGGGCGCTCCGGGCGCGGCCCGACGATGGACATGTCGCCGACGAGGACGTTGAACAGTTGCGGCAGTTCGTCCAACCGACTTCGCCGCAGCCAGCGGCCGACGCGGGTGACGCGAGGGTCATTCGGTGCGGCCCAGACACTCCGCCCGTTTTCGGCGTCATCGCGCATCGTCCGAAATTTGTACAGGGTGAACACGCGGCCGTTCTGGCCCACCCGTTTCTGCGAATAGAGCACTTTTCCGCGGTCGCCGATCTTGATCGCCAGCGCGATCACGACTCCCAGGGGAATCGAAATCACCAAGGCCAATGCCGACATCCACACGTCGACGGCACGCTTGATCGTGGCGCGCTGATCGCAATGGGTTTTCAAATCGGCGAATAGAAACCACGCCGGAGTGATCTGATCGACCAGAATTTGTCCCGTGGCGGTCTCATAGAAAATCGCTTCGTTGGTCACTCGGCAGCCCTGCTGCAAGCAGGGAACCATCCAGGTCATCACTTCAGGATGGCGTGCGGCGTCGTCCGAAACCACGACGTCGGTGATCGACCGTTCGCGGAGGAAGGGAATCTGTTCCACGATGCGGCCGCAACAGTTCGGGTCGGCTTGGTTGGGTGAATTCGCTCCGATTCCGACATAACCGGCCAGTCGATACTCGGGCAGCGCCCCGAGTTCTTGTGCTTTTCGAAATGAATCGAAGAGATGGCGTGAACCGACGACAAGCAGTCCTCGTGCCGCCGCGTGCGCCGCCCAACAGGCCAGGAATCTTGGACTGCCGCCGCCGACCAACAACACGGCGAGGGTCAGCCCGGCCACGCGACGACTCACCGTGGCGTACATGAGGATGTAGATCACGGCGTATGCGATGACTGCCGTGGCGGCGGCGGTCAGGAGCAGCCGCGTGGCAATGCGTGAACGGCTCATCACGGTTTCGCGTTCGTAGAGGCCGAACACAAGGCTGGCCAGAATCAGCGCGAAGGCAAATACCCCCGGCGCCTGCCAAAGGGCGACATGCGGAGTGTGGTCCAGGTGCGGAGGAGGAAACACGAGGAACCCGAGAAACACACCGAAGCAGACCACGGTGATGTCGAACAACATCCAGGTGGATGCGGGAAACAGGACGAGGGCATGGGCAAAACGGCGAGCAACGGAATCGCCCGGAGAGTGCCGTGCGGCGCGCGCGGGAGCCGGCGCGCGTGACGCGAAATCCATCGCTAGCGACCGCGGACCGGCACCGATTGCACTGACCGATTCGGCCGACAAAGGAACTTCCATCGATTCCTCCCCGCCGCGGAATCCGGACACGTAGACCCCGACATCTGATTGACGCGACGGCTGCATGGTCCCATCGGAAACAGATCGCAAGAGGCTGACTTACAGGACCGACGAAGCATGAAAAGAACCCCGCGGACCGATAAAAGCGAGCGGTTTGCATTGCGGTTTCCCGGAGGTCTCTTTTGGGCGCGGGTCGAGATTCCCCTTTGGAAGAGCCGGACATTTTCACGCAGTGGCGGAGTGGTCAGCCCGATATCCACCGAGGGACTCGAATGTCTGTTCTTTGGGGAGGTTGACTTGCGCAACGGATTCGACAGGGCCTATGGAGTGATGGGATGGGCGGCATTCGTGGCTTCGCTGCTGGTTTGCGGATGCTCCAGCCGAAAGCCGCCCATCGCCTGGGAGCCGGCGCCGCGCGTAACCTGGACGGACATCGCCACCGAGTCCATGCCCGCGGTTCAAAACGAGTACCGGATTCTTCGACCCGAACCCACCCAGGGACTCTTTCCGGCGGCCATGGCCGTTACCCGTGTTTCCAGAGAAGCGTGGAGAGGTGAAATCGACGACACGAATCCACGGCCAACCATCGCGCTGCATCCCCGCAATGAGACGTTGCAGTTCAATTCCGCCTTCGATGACCTCATGGCCGTCAGCGAAGTGTTTCCGATCGCGCAGCGGACGTTGGGCGGCGGAGAGGCCGTTCCAGCGCAAATCCTGGCGGCCTACCGCGCGTTGCACGCCCGCATTGGATTGATCTACGCGGTCAACGAACTCAGTTCCGCGAAAACGGAGGTCATCGCCGTGTTGTACGAGATTCGCGACGGCCGGCCGCTGGCGTGTTACCACACCCAAGAAACTTCACGTGTCGATTCAGATGAAAAGGAGCGAGCGCGGGCGGGGACGGATCCGTGGCAAACGGATTCGCGGGCGTTGGCGAGGCGGAAATTCGATTGCATGGTCCATGCGTCCCTTCGCGAATTGATCCAGCGCGATGAGCCGGCGCCGCTGGAGGACAAGAGCGGCTGGACCCCGATCCTGCCGCCGCGTCCGCCGGCCTGGCCTCCGGTCGAAGGCGCGGGGCGCTGAGTCGCACTGACCCCGGTCTCGCGAACTTGAGAGAACATGTCACGCGCTTCGCAAACTCGAAAGACCGCGCCGGCGCCGTTGGGCATCGCGGGGTGGGCAACCGTTGTCGTTTTCGTTTTTGTCTTCGTCGTCAGCCTCGTTCCCTTTGATTTTTTTGGATGGGGTGCCTCGAGCACCGCAGGGACGTTTTTTGTTCGCCGATCCTTGCCGGACGAACTTCCAGACGTTTTCGCCAACCTCGTTCTGTATATCCCGCTGGCGGCACCGGCCTACCTTTCGCTGCGGCGTCGGTCGGCGGCGTTGACCTCGGCGTTCATGACTTTTGTGGGGGCGATGGCCCTCAGCGTGGTTTTCGAGTTTGTGCAGGCGTTCTCCCCCAGTCGCGTGTCGTCCCTGGTGGACGTAACCGCCAACGGGGTCGGTGCGATACTCGGGATCTCGATCGCGGAAAGCATGAGATATGCCGTACCCGGCTGGACGCGCAAGATCCAAGCGGAATTTCAGGCTCGTCCTCACGCGGTATGGGTCAAACTGTATGTGTGCGGACTGGTTGCGGCGGCGGCCATGCCTTTTACGTTTGCGATGGACGGCGGCAAATTGTATCGAAACATTCGCTCCACCCGGCTGGTTCCCTTCGAGGCCCTGGTACAGGAGCGCGATGCGATGATTGAGGCTCGGCTCGCCGGGCATCACCAAGAGGCCTTGCTGGCCAAAACCCGGGTGATGAAAACCATCTCGCGCTATTTCGCGGAAGGAGTGTCCTTCGCGTTTCTCGCCGCAATCATGGTGTCCGCCTTGCGGGGCGAATGTGGGTTTGGCCGGATTCACACCGTTGCGATCGCGACGTGGGGTGGGAGTTGGCTCGCACTCGGTTTGAGCGTGCTGCAATGGCCGAATCTGCATCGTGGTTTTGACGCGACGGACATCGTGATGCGCCTCCTCGGATTGGTCTTCGGATTGGCAACATTCTCATTGCGTCTCGGGCGCCAAGACCGACTGAAGCGGGACGACGCGGCCGCGACGAACCTGCCGATCCGTTTCGCCGGCCTCGCGGTGGCTGCGTACATTCTCTGGAATGGGTTGAGCCCTTTTGTATTTGATTTTCCGAACCAAACCGAATCGTGGACCGAGGTGATCTGGGCGTGGAAGGCGGTTTTTGTCACCCGATACGACCGGCTGGCCGACGACGTGCTCGAACGGATGGGGGCCTTTGGCCTGTTCGGCGGGTTGCTCACCGCCTCGTTCGCGTCGCTTCGGTCCCGGACGTTGCGCGGGCGGATTTGCGTTACGGTGCCCGCGGCCGCGGTACTCGCGGCCATCGTGGAGGCCGGCCAGTTTTTCATTCCCACGCGAGTGCCAAGCATTTGGCACGTATTCTTCGCCGGGGGAGGAAGCTTGCTGGGCGTGGCGTGCCACGGCGTCCTACGGTCATCCCTTCTCGAAGGTGTTTCCGTCCCGGAGAGCGAGAAAGGACGCCCCGGTTCCCTGGAAGATTCGCGGCCCTCGCTCTCGCCCGAAGAGATGTTCGCTTCGCTTTCGACTCCCCGAGCGGATTCACCGCGCGAGCCGTCCGTGCGCGATGCCCGGAGCCGGAGTGACCCGTCACGAATCCAGTGGGAAGAATGAAGGATTCCGTGATGCTCGCCCGACGAGATGGATCATCACGGGAATGCTGCGGGCATACTGCTGAGTCGCCACCACCGGTGAAGTTCCCGCGGCGAGAAACTCGATTCACGCCTTGCGGAGAGCCTGGATGAGGTTTAGGCGCGAGGCTTTCAGTGCAGGAGCAACGGCGCCGGCGACGGCCACGGAAATAGCGAGGGCCAGGCAGACCGCGACGATGCGCGGGGTGATGCGCAATTCGTAGGCCAGCACGGTCCAGGTTGCGTCGGAGAGATAATCCTGCCTGGCCCCATGCAAGAGCGAGGACGCCGCCAGACCGATCGCGCAAGCGGGGACACACAGTAACAGCGACTCGGCGGTGAACGACAGGACGATGGCGGATCGGCCGAAGCCCAGCGTGCGGATCATGGCGATCTCTCGCTTGCGGGCGTCGACCGCGGCGTACATCGTATTGGCCACGGCGAAGATCGCGCCAATGCCCATGATGGTGATCAGCACGGTGGCCAGGAATACGATTTCGCGGGTCTTGGAGGCGAGCTCGACGTAATAGTCGATCTCGGTTCGGGCGGAGAGGTTGACCGCGGCGCCGTTGATGTAATCCTCGGCGTTTTGCACGTCGCCTTCCTTTTCGATGCGGACCAAGGCGCTGGAAAGAAACGAACGGTTGTACGCGTCGGAAAGCATGGTTCGGGGGCCCCAGATTTCGCTTTCCAGGGCGCTTCCGCCGGCCTCGAAGATTCCGACGACGGTGAAGTGCCGATCGGCCAGCCTCCCGAGCGGCAAGGTCTTGCCGATCTCCAGTCCGACGTAGCGGTTTGCGGCCTGTTTGCCGACGATGACCTGTTGCGAGCCTTGCTCAAACCGAGTTCCCTCGACGACCTTCACGTTGTCGTGAATCAGAAACGCGACGTCATCGACTCCGCGGACGGCTACGTTGGCCAGGTTCCCCTGGGGACCCAACCGCGAAATGGAGGTTTGAACGGAGACTTCGTAGCTGACCAGCAAGGTTCCGCCGGCGTCGCGATCGACTCCGGGAGTCTGCACGAGGCGCGTGACCTCGTCGGGAAAGAGAATGCTTGTGCTTTCCGAAGTGGAGCCAGGCGCGAGAACGACAAGGTTTCGCTTCATCCCGGTGGCCTCGAGTGAGGCGCGAATTCCGCCGGCGAAGGAAAGCAACACGGCCAGCACGAAAACCACGGCCGCCACGACGACGACGGTCAGGGCCGAACTGAGTTTGCGCACCAGGAGGTTTCGCAGGTTGTAGGAAAAAGGGAGAGCCATCGGTGCGGTTATTCCAGCGTGCGAAGGGCCGTGACGACGCGAAGCCGCAGAGCAAGCCAGGAGGGCCACAGGGCGGCCAACACTCCGATCACCAGCGAAATCACCAACGCCTGGAGGCAAACGATGGGTTGGATCTCCAGGGTCTGGATCAAAGGCACGGGGTAGCTGCCGAGCGGAGTATGCATGAACGAAATGTAAGGGATAAGGGCACCGAACGCGCCCCCCAAGGCACATAGGAAAATGCTTTCGCTTTGGATCAAGCCGAACACGAGGCTCCCGCCGAAACCCAGTGCTTTGAGCGTCGCGAACTCATGAAGCCGTTCGCGAAAGTTCATGCTCATCGTGTTCGCAGCGGCCATGACGGCGACGAAGATCGTGACGGCCGCGAGGATCGTCAGATTTCTGGGGAGGTCGAATTGCTGGGTGATGAACTCGTTCATGAAGGCCTTTTCGTCCTGCGTCTTGGTCTCGTCGAGCGTGCGGGCGAAGAGGTCGTCGATGGCAACACGAAAATGGTCGAGATCGGCCTGGGTCGCGCACTTGACGAAGTAGAAACCAACGACGTACGCGTCGCCCCCCATGCTGCGGATCTCTTCCTCGAGGTAATCCCGGCGGCAGAAATTGGTGACCGGATCGGTTTCGTGGGCGCCCGCGCCCACCACGTTGAATTCGAGAGGTTTGTACGGCGGGAGGGTCGGACGGATGGTGATGCGGTCGCCGACCTTCCAACCGAACTGGGCGGCCGTGGATCCGCCAAGGACGATCGCTCGCGGATCGCGGATCCACTGGCCGGCCTGTTCCGGCGTCAGGCGCACTTCCGGAAACGTGGCCAGAAAAGAATCCACATCCGCGCCGATGGTGGAGAGAGGCTGGGCCTTGCCTTCCACTTTGCCGCCGATGAAACGGAATCCGCAAACCGAAGTCAACCTGGTCCGGGTGGGGTCGAGCGATTCGATCTTGGCGCGGTACCCGGCGGGCAGCGGGTTGACAATCGACGCTTTGTGAACCACGGCCAGGCGAAGCTGCTTGGCGGAGTTGTCGAGGAATCGGTTGATTCCGTCGATCACCGCCGTGGACATCACGTAAATCACCACCGGCAGGGCGACGGCCGCGCAGGTCAATAGGGCTCGCAGAGGATTTCGGGTGAGATTGCGAAGCAGATAAACGGACCGAATCATTTTCGTTCGCTGAGCCTTTCCTTCGCGCCGCAGCCACCATACCGTCGGCTTTGCGTGCCGAAAAGGAGAGTTGAGGCAACGCCCGTGGTTTTTCGGAACGCGCCGCGTAGAATAACGGTTCGAGGAGTGGTCCGATGGGAATGCGGGTCGAGTTCATGACATGAAAGTTCTTCTTGCCGAGCACCGGGGTTTCTGTTTCGGGGTCGAAGACGCGGTGGAACTGGCGGAGGCAGCCGTCGCTGAACACGGGGCCGGGCGCGTTGTGGCGCTGGGCCCGGTGATCCACAATCCCCAGGAGGTTTCGCGGCTTGCCCGCGCCGGACTGAACCAATCGGGGAACCTCGAGACCGTGGATCCTTCCGACGTCGTGCTGCTTCGTTCTCACGGAGTGGGGCCGGAGACCTACAAGCGAATCGAAAGCCGCGGGCTACGCGTCGTCGATGCCACCTGCGTGTTGGTGAAACAGGCCCAGAACGTCGTAAAGCAACTTCACGAGGAGGGCTACCATGTCGTGCTGATCGGCGATCCCGATCATCCGGAAGTCAAAGGGGTTGTCGGCTATGCGCCCCAGGTTACCGTCGTCGACAAAGGGACCGACTTGGAAGAAGCCCTGCCGTTTCGTGAACGCCTGGGCATCGTCGCGCAAACCACTCACGCTCCTGAGCACGTGGCCGAAATGGTCGCGGAGATTCTGAAGCGGCCTTACCGCGAGGTGAAGATCATCAACACGCTCTGCCTGGAGGTCATCCATCGGCAGGAAGCCGCAGTCAAGCTGGCTCGCGAAGTCGAAGTGATGTTCGTCCTCGGCGGGCTTCACTCCGCCAACACGCGGGAAATCGCCCGGCTCAGCAGGGAAACGGGGTGCCCCACCTATCATGTCGAAACATGGGACCAGGTCGAACCCGCTATGGTGGAAGGGCGGGAAACGGCGGGCGTGACGGCCGGTGCATCCACCCCGGAATGGCTCATTCAAGATTTCGTGCGGAAACTTGAGGCGTTGTAGATTGCCCGTCGGCGACGATCGGCCTTGGGATCTCCTTTCGAAGCCGGAGGCGGAAAATCTCTGCGGGTTGCAATTCGCACCGGCGCCATGAAGAGGTAGGTGAGCGAATTGGGGTTTCATACGCTACTGGTTCCCTTCGGCACGGCGGGCGATGTTCATCCGTTCATCGGACTGGGTATCGAGCTTCGACGGCGCGGCCACAGGGTCACGCTGATCGTCAATCCCTATTTTGAGCGGCTGGCCCTCGACAATGGTTTTGGTTTTGCGCCCGTCGGCTCCAAAGAGGAATTTGAACAGCTACTTTGTGATCCATCCCTTTGGCATCCGCTTCGCGGCAGCCGGATCCTCGCACAACACGTGACGGCGTACATGCCGCTGCAAATGGAGGCGATCGAAAACTTGCACGATCCCGGCCGAACCGTGGCGATCGCCTCGGGCGGGTCATTCGGCGCCCGTGTGGCCCAGGAGAAGTTGCGGATGCCGCTGGTGACGGTGGCGCTGCAACCGGCTCTGTTTCGCAGCTATCACCATTTGCCGGTGCTGGCCGGCGTGCCTCGCATCCCCGATGGGTTGCCTCGGTTCTTGAAGTCGCTGGTATTTCGCGTTTTCGATTTCGTCGCGGATCGAGCGCTCTCCGCGTCAACGATCAACGCGTATCGTGCCGAACACGGGTTGCCGCCCACGCGCGGATTCATGAAGAATTGGTGGGTCTCGCCGGATCGGGTCATCGGACTATTTCCAGAATGGTACGCCCCGCGGCAGCCGGATTGGCCCGCGCAGATGAAAATGACCGGCTTTCCCCTTTACGATGAGCGCCGCGATGGCGTTTCGTTGGCCGGCGAATTGATCGAATGGCTGCGAAACGGAGACCGACCGATCGTATTCACTCCGGGCAGCGCCATGATTCACGGCCAGGCATTTTTTGCGGCGGCGGCCGGGGCGTGCAGCGCATTGGGTCGCAGAGGTTTGTTCCTGACCCGCTATCCGCAACAGATCCCATCGCCGCTGCCGGCGGGAATTCGACACGAATCGTACGTGCCGTTCAGCCAATTGTTGCACCACGCGGCGGCCCTGGTGTACCACGGGGGGATCGGAACGATGTCACAAGCCATGGTCGCGGGAATCCCGCATTTCATCATGCCGATGGCTCACGACCAACCGGACAACGCTTATCGCATCCAACAATTGGGGATCGGCGACTCCTTGCCTCCACGACTATTCCGGGCCGCGGCGCTGGCGGAAAAACTTGGTCGGTTGCTTGCTTCCGCCGAGGTCGCGGCGAACTGCCGACGGGTGGCGGCTCGATTCGTGGGAGTTGATTTCATTTCGGACTCCTGCGATCTGATCGAAGAAATCGCCCGGCGGAAAGGCATTGCCGATCGGTTGTCCACGGGATCGTCCAGCGTAATGACCGCAGACCTAAGCGGTTAGCGCGGCGACACGCGGATGGGCATCCCGGGAACCGGATTGGCGGGCGGGGATACAACGAGTTGATCGCCGGCCTTCAGTTCGGATGCGCCCTTTGACGCGGCACCCTGTTGATCGACGAGTACGAACTCATCCATTCGTCGTCGAATGGTCACGGTGCGAGCCGCCAGCCTGCCGATGCCGGGTGAGTCGGGCGACGGTTCGACGACGTACACGCTGTGCTCATCAACCACAGCGGACCGGGGAAGGCGAAGGAAGTCCGACCGCGGTTCCACGGGCAGCTCGACGCGACAGTAGGCACCGGAAGTCAGCGCCAAGCCGGATTTCGCTCGATCGGAGTGCGCATCCATGGATCGATCGGCCGTATCCACCTCGACGACGATTCGCACGGTGCGGGTGAGTTCATCGATTCGTTCAAACCGCGCCACGCGACCGTTCCAAGCATCGAGGAAACCGTCGGGTGCGCACGTTACACGGGCCGTTGGCGCGGCGGCGGATGTTGCCTTCGAAAGCGCTGCGGGCTGTACGGCGGAATGCAGCCAGGTCACATCCACCGGATCGACCGCGACGGTGATCTCGTAGGAATCGGGTCGGGAAAGTACGGCGAGGACAGTGCCGGGAACCACCACTTGGGTTTCGCGAATCAGGGCTTGTTCCACACGGGCGTGAAAGGGACAGAGAATCCGCGTGTTCTGCAGCTCATGGCGGGCTTGCACGACACGGGCTTCCGACGCCTCCAGCCGGGCCTCCGTTTCCTTGCGAAGCAACGGCAAGGCATCGTACGCGGCCCGCAACTCGGTCAGCAGACTCTCCTGCCGAAGCGCTTTCTGAAACAGCAAATCGACGTCACGACGGTTGCCGATCTTCTCCTCGTCAAGCAACAGGAGAGCGGATTGATGGTCGGCCTGATCGAGCGCGACCAGCCGCTCGGCGTGGGCGATCCGCTCGGTCAGCGTCGCGGTCTCTAAGGTGTTGCGTTGCAGTGCGGTCTGCAGTGCCGCGACCTCGGCCTCCGCCTGGCGGACCGCGGCCTGGTGTACCGTATCGTCGATTTCAAAGAGCAGTTCGCCTTGCGGAATGTTCTTGCCCACGGCCAGCAGCGGGTGGACGCGCACCAGCCGGCCGGCCGTCTGCGGTAGAATTTGAATTACGTCCTTGGGGCGAGCGGTTCCGTAGACGACGACCGGCGCGGTCTCTTCGACCGGTTCGACGCGGATGATTTCCACGAGGGGCAGGCGCGGCTCCTGGTTGGCACTTGGTGCCGCCGGTTTGGTGCGGATCATGCCGACCATCAGTGCTGCCCCGGCCGCGAGGATCAGAACGGCGACCGACACGCGGATTGTATTGCGAAGAGTTTCCATAATTGATTCCGCGGCATGTACCGCGATTTTCCTTGTCGTCCCGCGCCCCAGCACTATAGCCGTTTGGTAATGGCGGGACAACGCCTTCCATTGGAACGCGAATTTTGAGGGACCGGACGTACGCATCGAGTCAGAAGAGATTGTCTTCGAGATCCGACTTCGCCCCGCATTCTGGGCAGATGCCGGACAGGTTGCCCTGCAATTCATCGCCGCAGCGCGCGCATTTTCCGCGGATTCGCCTCCACCGGCGCCGAACGAGACCCCGAATCAACGCGACGGCGGGATCGATTCCAAACGCAACGACCAAAACCCAAATCGGACAATTCACGGTGCAAAAGTCGTCATGTTGAGACAAGCACTGCTTCCATTCGGACGACTTAGAACCCTCGAGACAATAAGGTAAACAGGTACCGTTTTGCAGAGCTTGAAGGAGCCGGAAAGGCAACCGGCCGAAACCTCCGCCCCTCGCGGGGCGGAAAGATGCTTTCGCCGTCCTTTCCCGTCCTTTCCCACGGGTTTCACCGTTCTTTCCCACGGGTTTTCCCGGCGCGCCGGGACTTCAACCGGGATCGGGATAGGGGCGGGCCTTGCGGCCCGGCCCCTCCCACACCACCGTGCGTACGGGTCCGTACACGGCGGTTCGGTTGGTTCTGTGTGTTCGGTCATGGCTGATAGAGGCGTAGCAATCCG
>Ga0187893_10005144_pt1 | contig 23831 bp, 14 predicted proteins | sample MA1701074metaG_FD_139574 | JGI IMG/M metagenome (GOLD analysis project Ga0187893, IMG submission 139574) | White microbial mat communities from a basaltic lava cave in the Kipuka Kanohina Cave System on the Island of Hawaii, USA - MA170107-4 metaG ...
CGGCATCTGTGCGTCCCGAGCACGGTCCGGCCGTGCGCGAGCGTCACCTTCGAGACCAACGAGCGCGGCTACACGGGGTCGCTCTTCTGCGGCGGCCCGGTGTTCGACCCGCCGCCGGCACCACCGTACGTCGGTGCCCTCTACGACGGTGCGACCGGAGGAATGCATCTGAACTATCTCTCGGCCGGGTGCATCTACTTCGGCGGGGGGGCGAGCACCTTCTACCCGGCCGCCGAGGCGCCGGTCGGCGCCAGCTACGTCCTCGAGGCGCAGGAATGCACCGGCGACGACCTGCGGCTGTCGGCCACGCCCGAGAGCGTCGGCGAGGATTGCGCCGTCGGGCCTGCCGCCTTCGAGATCTGCGTCAACGACCCCAAGGTGCGCTGTGCCGAGGATGCCGACTGCGGCGGCCGGGCCGGAAGCTGCCAGCATGCACCGCGCTGCTTCGCCGGGCCTCCGCAGGTGTTCCGCTCCGTGATCAATGGATTCTCGATCGACGTCTGCCTGATCAGTCCGCTTGCGGGCGATGTCACTGCCACCGTCACTCCGAGCAGCGGGGACATGTCGCTGCAGACGCCGTCGCGGACCCTCGTGTACCTGACCTTCAACGGTTGCCCGCAGTGTCTTTCCGGCGCCTGCGTCGGCGGCCCGCGCAACGGGCTCCCCTGTACGGTGAGCGCTTCGTCCGACCAGACGAGCCTCGACTGCCCACCCGATTTCAGCAGCTATTTCGCCTCATTCGGCCCCGGGACGAGTGCGCTCTCGAACGATCCCGTTGCGATGAGTTCGGCCACGGGTCTCTTCTGCCCGGGCCAGGTCAACCCGGGGGCTTTCGGCGAGCCTTCGGTGCGCCGCATCGAGCTGTCGGGTTTCGCGGCGGGTGATCTGACGGACGGTGACCCCCACAGCCTTGCGCTGCTCGACCTGCAGTGCGTCGCGGCGACGGGCAATGCAGCGGTCGACAGTCTTTCGGATTTCCCCGGTCCGCGCGCGCTCACTATCGCGGGAACGGTGACGCTCCAGCGCTAGGTCTCCTCAGGGCTCCTGCGCCTACGGGTGGCGTCGCACACCGGGAGCGTGTCACGCGAGGTCGGAAGGCATCACCTTCGACGACGCGCCGTCACGAACCCGATCGAACCTGGTAGGGAGCGCTCGATGCCTTTTACGAAAGCCCTAGTGCCGAGCCTGCTCGCTCTCACCATTGGCATGGCCGCGCTTGGCCCCGCCGCGTACGCTGGCAGCGGCCGCTACGATTCCGCTACCGGCACGTGGGACATCATCGTCAGCCTGAGCTGGGAGGCGAGCGCGACGGAGCTGACCGACATCGAGGGGCGCTTCACGCAGGCCAGCGAGCTCCTCCACGACGTCTCGGACGGCACGATGCGCTTCGGCACCGTCACGATCTTCGACGGCGGCGTCGGCAAGGAGTTCGCCGACGTCGACATCACGCTGGGAGCCGGCGGCGCGAGTGCTCCGAGCGGGCCAGGCATCTTCGGCGTGTCCTTCCACCTCTTCACGGACGACGACATCTACCCTGCGGCCGGCAGCCCCGAGGCCGACACCTGGCAGACCATCGTCCACGAGTTCGGCCACTACGCGTTGAACGTGAAGGACGAGTACAGCGGCAGCGGCACGTCCCCGGAATGCGTCGTGCCGACGCCTGCCACCGCGTGCATCATGGACAACTACAAGGCCGCCGCGTACCAGGACGCCAGCGAGCTCTGCTGGAGCGGCAACCACGACCCGGACGCCGACACGAACCAGGAGATCAGCCATGCACAGTCTTGCTGGGACCGCGTAGACGACCTCTATCCGACCATTGCCGCACCGGGCGCTGGACCCACGGAGGCCGCCCCCGCGGGGTTCGTCGCCCCAGTGTTCGAGTACTTCGACGATCCTCTGGTGCGCGTGGTCCTCGTGCTCGACACCTCCGGCAGCATGAACGGCGCAGGAGGTGTGAGCGCCGGGGTCTCACGAATCGAAGACCTCGAGACCTTCGCCTCCCAGTTCATCGACGTCATGGGCCTGGGCGACGTCGAGCTGGCCATCGCGACATACGCCTCGACTGCCGTCCCGGTCCAGGGTGCGACGCTGCTCGCTGCCGCCGGCGACGTGGCCACCTCCAAGGGCAACCTCCCCAATAGCGCCAGCGGCCAGACGAGCATCGGCCGAGGCATGATCGCCGGTCGCGACCTGCTCTTGGCGTCGGCAGCGCCGGGTCCGCTCGTGATGATCCTGATGACCGACGGCTTCCACAACCATCCGCCCGGTGATCCGACTCTCGAGCCGCTGGCCATCGTGCCGAGCCTGGTGGCGGCGGACATCCGCGTGCACACCGTCGGGCTCGGGGACTCCACGAACGAAGACTTGCTGCGCCAGATTGCCGACCAGTCGGGCGCGATGTTCTGGAAGGCCAACAACTCCTTCGAGTTGGAGCCGATCCTCTCCTCCCTGGGATCCGTGGTGCGCGGCGGGTCGCTCTTGGACTCGTCACAACAGCACCTGCTGAACCCCGGAGAGGCTCACGTGAGCCAGGGATGGTCCGACGATGCCGGGGTCAGCGCCGTCAGGAAATCGAAGCTGAGCGAAGTACTGCGCACCGTGTGGGTCGAGAAGGACAACCAGGAGGCCGCGTTCAACCTCGGCTGGGCATCGGAGGGCGCTACGCTGCAGCTGGTCTTGAAGACACCGAGCGGCAAGCTGATCACGCCCGCCGCCGCGAGCGCCGGCAGCATTCCCGGGGTGCGTCTTGCCACCGGGCAGCGCTATGCCTCGTACGTGGTCAACAATGCCGAAGAGGGGTGGTGGAGCCTCGCGGTGGCCGCCCCCACCAATCCCGGCGGCACCACCTACGCGATTCAGCCGACGGTGCTGAACCCGATGGTGACGGGCTACGCCGACGGCCAGCTGGTAACCAAGGGTGGAGCGCCGGTCATCCGCGTCTTGGGCATGGCTCGAGACGGCATCGCCGTCACCAATGCGTCGGTGTCGGCGCTTCTCACGGATCCGAGCGGCGGCACGCACTTCGTGGCGATGTCCGACGATGGCGATGCGTCGCACGGCGACGACATCGCAGCGGACGGCCTCTACTCGGCACTCGTCGAGAACCTCGCCGCCAGCGGCAACGGAATCTATCACTTCGACGTCACCTTCGACGTCGATCCCGCCACTGCGACGGTCGTTCCCGGCGAGGAGCCGCTGCCCACCGTGGACAACCGCACGATCCATACCGTGCGCCGATTCCACCGCAGCTTCCCCGTCGACGTGAGGGTGGATGCCTTCCCCGGTGGAAACCCCGGCGACCGGGACGGCGACGGTATTCCGGACCCCCGGGACGGCGGCTATGACGCCGACGGTGACGGCGGTCCGAACGACCGAGACCAGGACTCCGACGGCGACGACCGCTCGGACCGAGACGAGGGCACGGCGGATTCCGACTGCGACGGTGTGCCCAACTTCCTCGACCGGGATTCGGACGGAGACGGCCTCGAGGACGACAAAGACTCGGATCCGCGACAGAATGCCGGCTGTGACAGAGGTGGCCGACTCGATGGCTGTATATGCTGGTGGGGTCTCGTCCTCGGACTAGTCATCGGCCTCTTGATCGGGCTTCTCATCTGCTTCTGGTTGCGCCGGCGCAGATGATCACCTTCCTCGTCGCGGCCACGCTCGGGGCCGCGTTTTCCTGTGACAGTGGACGGACGCCATCGTCTGCTGCGACGAACCAGCGGGGTTCGCGGATCTGGTTCACGCTGTATTCCCATCAGCGCGAATCGGCACGGTTCGTCTCGATCGACGAGGATCGCCAAACGCTCTACGTCGAAGCGACGAGTCCCAATCTCGAGCTGGCGTCGGTCATCTCGGTAGCCCGTGGCCGGCTGGCCGCGGCCACGCTGGGTCAGCTGAGCGAGGCGCTTCGCGGCCTGGGCCGCATGGACCCAGCCGGAATTGCTTCGATGCAGCCGATAGAGCCGATCGAGCAGAGCGACCTCTTGGCAGATGTCGCCACCTCCGCTGCCGGAGCAACCTCGAGCTGGCCTGGACTTGCCACCAAGGCGATGCCACCCGACGTCTCAGCAGCGCTCACCCACGCCGCAGCGGCGGCTTCGAAGCTTGCTCCGCATCGTCCGCCCTCGATCGTGCAGGCCATACCAGTCGACGCAGCTCGCGCCGAACGGATCCGCACCGATCCGCGCAAGCCCTACCAGTTCGTTCCCGTCGAGGAGAACGTGCTGAACGCTTCGCCTCATCTGCTTGCGGCCCTTCGCCATCCCGGGCTCGTCGTCGAGACGAGCGAGAGCGAAGACCTTCTGGTACGAGACTGGCTTCGTCTGTCCAACCCGAAGCGCACGAGCGACACGCTGTTCGTTGAGATCGAGGGGGATACGCTGCGCGCAGTCTTTCAGATGCACGTTCGCGAAGTGTCGCTACCTCGGAGGCCGATACGGTAGCGACGCGATCCACCTGATGCCTGGCCACGCCGCCACTCGGTTGAGGACGGGCAGGAGGCCCTCTTCGAGGATGGGATAGGTCACGAAGTACACCCAGGCCACGCCTAGCAGTACGACCATCCATTTGGTCGACGCCTCGATGAGCGCGGGAACCCAGAAGACGATACCCAGGAGTCCGAGGCCGGCTAGGAGCCACGAGATCCCGGCCGCGATCCAACCCATGGAGCGCCGCAGCGCAGCGCCATTTCGCTCGACGAGCGCCGGCCAAAGAGAGGCCAACGCCACGAAGATGGCAGCCCACTTCCAGGTGCTCCATCGATACGGGTAGGCCGCGGGCATCGTGGTCAATACGCCACGCAACGCGGCGTTCTCGCCAAAATCGAGCGCTGCCGCCGCGACAGTGAGGAGCATCGGAAGCACCGCCCATCGCCAGTCTCGGCGACGGGCCACGAGGATCGAGCACCCCACGAAGAGGGCAGTATAGCTGGCGATGAACACACCATCTCGGCCGAGATGAGTCGCCATCGCGTCCCGGTCGCGAGCCGCACGCATTTCATCGCCGGTCAACCATGCCGCGCTCTCTGGCCCGCGCGCGAGCTCGGCTGCGATGAGCGGCTGGGTCAGATTCCATGGGAGCTTGCGATCGGCTGCCTCGAAGCGGGGCTGGACCCATATCCCCGCTACGAGCGTGAGGGTCACCAGCCCGGCGATGACGAAGATCAGCGCCCAGTTCTTTGGTTTGGGGCGTCCGCCAGGAACTTCGCCACTCGTGTCCGCTCTGATTCGAGCTTCTTCCATGCGCCTCCTATGGCTTCGCGTTGGTCGGGGGTGAGATGCCAGGAGAGGGGAGGCTCAGCGGTATTCGGGAACTCGAAGTCCACGACCTCTACGCCTGGGTACAGCCGCCGCAGCAGCTCGAGCTCGACTAGGGCGTGCGATCGCTGTCCCGTTTCGCGAACGCTGAGCATGGTCGAGATGGGACCGAGAGTCTGAAACAGCCAACCTTGTCGCTGTATGTGGCGCCTGGGAAGCGGTGTTCGATCGCGAATCTGTAGGATGAGCAGCTTGCTGGGCCGTGGATTCATCTCGCACAGCGCATGGTCGAGCCACTCGACCAGCGTCACGACACCGAAGTTGTCGTAGTACCCCCCATCGACCACGTGGGGTTCCTTCGCAAAGACGTCATGGTCTCCGGCTTCCTCGCGCCAGATGCGCGCCGCCGGGGTGACATACGGGAACGTAGCGGACAGTCGTGCGGCCGTTACGATGTCGAGGTCGCGGCCGGCATACGTGTTCCAAAAGGTGCGTCGTCCCAGCCGCTCCGAGCGCCGGTCTCCGCTCGGGCAATCATCGTCGGCGTCGTCCACTCTGATGTCGGTCGTTCCAAGAAGGAAGCGCTGCCCGGTCTCTGCCAGCGTGGCGTTGAAGAGAATCGCGGGACGCATGCCGCGTTCCGCATCCCGGGCCCACCCGGCGAGAGTGGCATGGTCATCGGTCTCCGGATCCAGCGACGAGTCGTGGGCCCACGCCCGCTCGAGAGCAGCCCCGCGATCGCTTGTGAGATTCAAGCCGCTCACCAGTCGCACGCGGGGCGGCCATACCTGATAGAAATACAGGCCTTTCAAGAAGGGGAACGCGGCCCAGAAGAGGTCCGGATAGACCAATCCCCAGGCAACCTCATCGAGGCTGGAAGCCCGCGCTCGTTCGAGCGCGGTTACACGAGAGTCCCCGGAGAGAGCCCCGTCGGGGCCATACGCGTTCACGAAGAACATCGCGCCAACGGACCCGCCGGAGACGCTGCTTATTGCTCGAACCGCTCTGTCGAAGGGCTCGCCAAGCTCCTCACTGAGCCCGGTGAGAACCTGCGCGGTCCACGCGGCAGCTTGGATGCCTCCTCCTGATGCTGCCACCACTATGGCAGGGCGTTTCTCCCTCACCCCGAGCACTTCGGCGGGCGATGGGCCCTGGTAGGTAGCCGAAAGGGGTTCGTCCCGCAGGCTCGAGCGATAGAAGTAGTTCGCCTGCGGGATGCCTGTAACCAGGAACGCATACAGCGCAATGGCTGCGATCACCGGGACGCGGAAGCGATCCATGAAGAAGGTGAACGCCGAGAGTGTCCAGCACGCGAGTGCCAGAAGGACGAGAAGCAGGCACAGCGTAGGTATGCGGGGCGCACCCTGCAGGGTGACCGAGCCTAGTGCGCCGCCATACTTCTTGAGGAAGAACAGCAGCCCATACACCGTCAAAGACAGCCCGAGCTGCCCGGCCGCGAACCAATGATCGAAGCTGAGTGGACGGCCTTCCGCGTCTTGGTAGCCAGACGGGCTCAGTCGAGCGAGTGGGCCTGCGATGCGCCGCAGAAGGAGCGCAGGGGCACGCAAGATGAGCTTCATCAGCGACAGGCTCGCCCCATCGAAGCCCTTGGGCATGATCACGAGTGTGGCCAAGAGATACGTCGCGCAGCCGCCGACGATGCCGATCACCATGGTGCGGAACGCGATGGCGTTGCGAACCTCCCACATGGCGCCGAGCAGAATCGCCGCCAGGGCGACGAAAGCGAAGACGCGATACGCCAGCTCGAGACCCTGCGACGAGGGCATGGCGACGAGCCCGAAGCGGTCCTTTCCGTTCGTGACGATGAGTCGGGCACTGACGCCGACTGCGGTTGCGGCCATGAATCCGGCCACCGTGATCTGAGCAAAGACCAAGACTGACCACATCCAACTGGATCCGGCCCCGACGTCGAATATGCCTCCAAGCAAGGGCCGGAACGGCGCGTTCTCGGGGACCGCGGCCAGCGGAAGCAGTACCAACACGAGCCAGACGCCGAGGGGGACCCGCAGCAGGTACGCGTAGGCCATGCAGGCGCCAAAACCTGCCATCTAGCGACCGCTCTCAGCCGATCTTGCCGGGCCGTGGAATGACGTCAGCGCAGTACCGCCCTGATCTCCGCTTCGCCATATGCATTGATCTGGCACGACGTGGTGCCGAGGTCTTCCATCTGCCCTTGCGCGACGATCAGTACCGTCTGCCCCGGCTTGAACGCGACGCCGCCGCATTTGCCCGGCCCTGGCGCCGGATGCGTCACCGCCGCTTGCGCCCCCAGCTCGCCCTTCAGCTTTTCCAGCACCTGAAAGTTGGTCGTCGCGATCCCATGCTCATCCTTCGACGATACGACCTTCCCCTTGAAGATCGCGTCGTTGAACTGAACGAACTGCTGCGCGGATTGGTACGTCGTGCAGGAGCAATTCTGTGCGGACGCGGGCGCGGCGAGCAGGGCCTGAGCGGCCAATCCGAAGGAGAGGGCAAAGAGGAGGGGGCGGATCATGGGTCTACTGTAGACATTTCGGTCCTCGTTGGACAGCTCTGCTCACCCTCGCCGCCGCCGTCACCGGAGGATTTCTTTGACCCCCGGATCGATGGAATGGTAGCAGGCCATCGGCGCGGTCGTGTCGACGCCCGCCCGAAGCCCCAACGATCGGCGATAGACGAGGCCTCTCCCCCGCTGAATCCCCCTGTCCGCACCGTCCCGACGGACCTAGCCTCGCCGCAGGAAGCTGAACGTCTGAGAAATGGGCGATCCAAACGCCTTCACGCCCGGTGCCGAAGCACTATACTCGCTCCGAGTATCGGGCAGAATGGGCCGGGCAACATCATCAGCGCACGGGGTGCGTCCCGGCGCAACGCGTGCGAGAAAGTCGCCGTGATCAAAACCTCAACCGACGAACGCCGCTTTCGCGACATGATCGACGCGCTCCCGGCTGCCATCTACACGACCGACGCCCGAGGCAAGCTGACGCACTTCAACCCCGCCTGCGTCGCCCTCTCCGGGCGCACTCCGGTTCTCGGTAGCGATCACTGGTGCGTCACCTGGAAGTTGTACTACCCCGACGGCCGCCCGATGCCGCACGATGAGTGCCCGATGGCCATCGCGCTCAAAGAAGGGCGGATCGTCCACGGCGCCGAAGCCATCGCCGAGCGCCCCGACGGGACGCGCATCTGGTTCACGCCCTACCCCACGACGGTGCTCGACGATGCCGGCAGGATCATCGGCGGGATCAACATGCTCGTGGACATCACCGAGCGCAAGCAGGCCGAGCACGCGCTGCGAACCAGCGAAGAGCGCTATCGCACGTTGTTCGATGTCGGTCCCGTGGCCGTGTATTCCTGCGACACCTCGGGCGCGATCCTGGAGTTCAACCGCCGCGCCGCCGAACTGTGGGGGCGCGCGCCCAAGCCGGGGGATGCCGACGAGCGGTTCTGCGGGTCGTTCAAGATGTTCCGCCCGGACGGCACGCACATGCCCCACGACCGCTGCCCCATGGCCGACGTGTTGACCGGCAAGGTCCCGTTCGTGCACGAGGGGCAAGTGCACATCGAGCGTCCCGACGGCTCACGCGTCGTCGTCAGCGTGGCGATCCGCCCGCTCAAGGACGAGCAGGGAGCAATCACCGGGGCCATCAACTGCTTCTACGATGTCACCGAGCGCAGGGCGGCCGAGCAGGTGCTGGCGCACTTCCAGGCAATCGTCCAGAGCTCGGATGACGCGATCATCAGCAAGACGCTCGACGGGACCATCCAGTCGTGGAACGACAGCGCGCAGCGGTTGTTCGGCTACACCGCCGAAGAAGCCATCGGCCAGTCGATCATCATGCTGATTCCGCCCGATCGGCTCGACGAAGAGCCCAAGATCATCGAACGCCTCAGGCGCGGCGAGCGCGTCGATCACTTCGAGACCAAGCGCCGCCGCAAAGACGGCACGCTGCTGGATATTTCGCTGACGATCTCACCTGTCAACGACGGCCAGGGGCGCATCATCGGCGCGTCGAAGGTGGCCCGTGACATCACCGAGCGCAGGCAGGCCGAGCAGGCGTTGGACCGGGCCCGCGAGGCCGCCGAGGAGGCCAACCGCGCCAAGGACAAGTTCCTCGCCGTCCTGTCTCACGAATTGCGCACGCCGCTGACGCCCGTGCTGATGAGTGTCGCCGCCATGGACATGAACCCCGACCTCGCGCCCGCGGTTCGCGGGCAGATCGCCATGATCCGCCGAAACATCGAGCTGGAGGCCAAGCTCATCGACGATCTGCTGGACCTGTCTCGCGTGATGTCGGGCAAGCTGCGGGTGACGATGGAAGCCGTGGACGTAAACTCGGCGGTCCGCCACGTCTGCGAAACTTGCCGTCCCTACATCCTGGAGAAGGCGATCCGTCTGCACTGCGACCTTCCCGATCGCCCGCTTCACGTGAAGGCGGACGCGGCGCGGCTCCAGCAGATTCTGTGGAACCTGCTGAAGAACGCCGCCAAGTTCACCCCCGAGCGCGGAGACATCTACGTCACCGTCTCCGTGGCGGATGAGCAGCGCCTGCGAGTCGAGGTGCGCGATACGGGTGTCGGCATCGCACCGGATGCGTTGCCCAAGATCTTCGATGTCTTCGAGCAGGGCGACGACACCGTCACCAAGCAGTTCGGCGGAATGGGTCTGGGGCTGGCCATCTCCAAGGCGTTGGCGGAAATGCACGATGGGACGATCCGCGCCCAAAGCACCGGCATCGACCGCGGCTCGACCTTCACGCTCGAGCTTCCGCTGATGGCTCCCGAGGAGGTTGCCGCCCAAGCGTCCGTTCCGCGCATGCGCGGGGACAACGGGCACGGGCTGCGCGTGCTCGTCGTCGAGGACCACCCCGACACGGCCGATGTCCTTTGCATGCTGCTCACGATGTCGGGTCATCACGTTCAGCTCGCCCACAGCGCGGCCGCCGCGCTGGAACTGGCGGGCAAGGAGCCGTTCGACGTGATGGTCAGCGACGTCGGCCTGCCCGATGCTACCGGCTACGACCTGATGCGAGACATGCAAGCGCGCTATGCCATGAAGGGGATCGCCATGAGCGGCTACGGCATGGACGAGGACCTTCGCAAGAGCCGTGAGGCCGGCTTCAGCGACCACGTCGTCAAGCCCGCGACCGTCGAACAGCTCGACCGTTCGATCCGCCGTATCGTCGGCAAGCAGTGATCCAACGGCTGGTCGCTTTTTTCGTTGATTTCCGCTCCGCCGCGGTGCGACTATATGCGGCGCAGTGAGGGCCTTTCAGCTGATGCTCGTGCTCGCCGTGGCCCTGCCGGCGACCGCCATGGCGGCACGCGCCAAGCCCGTGCCGTGCGCCGAGGGACGCTTCCGCGTCGTTCAGGGGGGGCAGCTCCAGGCGCCGAGTGGAACACTCTCGGTTTCGGCGGTGGTGCTGGAAGGCGCCCGCTTCACGCTGCCCGGCGTGTGCGATGCGCCGGCCGGCAAAGCGAAGGCGAAGAAGACCGCCACCACGGCGCGCGCGAAATGGCCGCAGTGTGGCGAGCTGCGCAAGGTGAAGCTCGCGGGGAAGATCGCGTCGCCGGCCTGCGACGTGCTGGAGGGCAAGCTCTCCGCAAAGGGAACGAAGGCCGCACCCATCCGGGCGCTGCGCTCCTACTGCGGAGACGGCACGATCGACTCCGGAAACGACGAAGAGTGCGAGGGAACGACCGGCTGTGGCACCGGCGCCCACTGCGTGGCGGCGACGTGCCTCTGCGAGGCCGATCCCACGACCACGTCCGTCACTGTCGCCTCCACCTCTACCGTCGTCTCCACCTCGAGCTCGTCGTCGACCTCGACGTCGTCGTCCACCGTGCCGCTGGCGCTCTGTGCCGACGGCGTCGTCCAGCCCAGCGAGCCCTGCGATCCGCTCGCGACGCCGTCCGGCTGCGGCACCGGGGATCAGTGCAATCTCCAGGACGGAACGTGCAGCTGCGGGCCCATCCCGAGCGAGATCGGCAGCCAGGTGTCGTTCACCCCGCCGCCTCCGCCGGACCTGGTCGCGCTGGGCGTGCCGGCGTACGACCTCCGGTCGTATCATCTGTCGGCCAACGCCGACGGCGATCTGCTGCTCGACGCCGAGGTGAAGGATCCGCTGACGGCGCTCGGCCGGTGCACCGGCTGGATCGCCGCGTGCGTCTCACCGCCCGCGCGCACGCTCGACGATTGCGCCCGCTCGGCGCCGGCCTGCGCGACCGACGAGCCCTGGCTGGAGACGAACGCGTGCTGTCCGGCCGCGTGTTTCACCGCGTACGAGGTACAGCGCCGGGGCGGCAGCGCGCCGCTGCGCGCGCTGCGCGCGGTGTACTTCGAGGACGGGAGCTGCGTCCCCGGCCTGACGGAGCTCCTGGGGACGCCATGATCGCACGCGTCGCCGCGCTCCTGCTGGTCCTCGCCTGCGCGCCCGGCGCACGCGCGTACGATTCCGTCTGCTTCCAGGACGGCGTCAAGTGCAGCAACGGCCCCGGCACCTCGCGCGGCCGCTGGATCGGCATCCTCGACGAGCACCGAAACATCTTCGAGAGCGCGCTCCGTCTCGCCGGCCTGCCGAGCGCCGCATGGGACACGACGGAGTTCTCGCTGCGTACCTTCGCAGGTGAGCTGAACGAGGACGGCAGCGACAAGATGGTTCAGGTCGACGGTGTGGACGTGCTCTCGATCGCGCCGGTGGACTTTGCCGAGGCGCGGCGCGTGATCGACCGTCCCGGACCCGCCACGCTCGGCGAGTTCGCGCAGCTGCCGGACTTCTCCTTTTCGCTGTGGGACTGGGCGTCCGGCAACGAGTCCTGCCCGCTCGAGATCGGCTTCCCCGAGCCCACCGATCCCGTCACCTGCCACGAATTCAAGTTCCACATGGGGCCGCTCAACTCGAACCACTTCCTTCCCCAGGCGGGGAGGTGGTGGGGCCACTACCACGGCCTGGCCGTGGAACGCGCGCGCGCCTGCGACGCGCTCGAGAGCCGACTCGGCTCCGAGCGCGACCGCTTCCGTCCGCTACTGCGCGCCTGCGAGCGCCAGGCGCTCGTCCTCGAGGCGGTCGCGCACCACTTCCTGGAGGACGCCTGGGCGATGGGGCACATGTGGGAGCGCTGGGGCTCGCCCGACCCGGCCGACTTCTTCGCCAACCGCAAGGGCGCCGTCTTCGTCGGGCTGATCACCGGCATCTTCCACGGCGCGCGCTCCGTGGTACAGCCGATCTTCGACCACCTCGGCGGGGACGTGAACGACCCGATGTCCGCGCCGGGCGACGGGGTCGACTTCGCGGTCCCGCCCGACGTCGGCGTCCATCCCGGGCTCGGCGACGAGTACCTGGCGACGTTGGGGGCCGACCCGGCGTTCGCGGAGCAGCGCGCGCGGCTCGAGCGGTGCTCGGTCTCGAGCATCCGCGAAGTGTACTCGCAGCTGGCGTCGCCGGAGCTGGGGCCGATGTCGGCGCCCGCCGCCGGCACCTGCTGCGTCGACCCGGTCACCGAATGCTTCGGGCAGCGCGCCACCAACCTCGCGCTCTTCCGCGGCGCGGGCATCGACTACCGCTACGACGACGGGCCGCAGCTGAGGATCGAGCTCACGCCCGAGCTGGCCGCCGCGTTGCTGATGAAGGCCGCGAGCGACGGCATTCCGGAGTGCGCCGGCGACGACGTGCTCTACACGGCGGAATGCCGGGTGGCGATCGCGCGGACCGTCGCCGACCTGGTGCAGGCGGTGACCACGCTCACCATCCTCGCCAAGGAAGATCCCTACGGCGTGCAAGCCGCGAGCGGTGCGCTCGGCAGCCTCGGAAACTACGCGCCCAACTCGGTCTATCTCGACCGCACTCCGGTCTACATGGACCCGCCGCTTCCCTGGCGGGGCGACGGCGCCACCGTCGATCCGCGGGCCGCGGCGCTGGCTCGTACCTTCCACGAGGCGCATGCCGGCGACTGGTGCGACGGCATGAACGCCGCCTATCTGCGGCGGCTGAAGCAGCACGTCCTCGACGCGAGCGAGGCGAGTCCATTCGATCCCGTCGAGGCGGACGCTGCGACCGAAGCCTGCCGGACCTTCGCGCAGCGGCACGTCCGTGCGTATTCCGGGGCCGGCGCCCAGACGGGTGGTGACCCGCTCTGCCGCTTCGCCGCGGAGGACGTGAATCGGGTCGCATACCTCGATCGCGTAGTGCCGACCGGTGGAACGCCGGCCACCGCCGCGTCGTCATGGTGCACGTGCGGCAACGGTGCGCTCGATCCGGGCGAGGAATGCGACGCCTCGGCGTCCGAGGGAGACGTCGCCTGTCCGGGGCAGTGCGCGGCGCCGTTCCACACGCGGCGGGTGAGCGCGGCGACCTGCGGGCTCGACGGGTGTACCTGCCTGCCCGAGGGCGAGACCGAGGCCTGCAACCAGATTGCGTTCATCCGGGAGAACGGCGGCGCCGGTTCCTCCACGACCGGCGACGTGTGGATCATGAACGAGGACGGTGGCGGCGAGCGCGCGCTGACGGGCTTCACCCGACCGGTGTACCTCGGCAACCCGCGCTGGTCGCCGGACGGCCGGCAGATCGCGTATCGGCTGATCGAGCAGAGCGACCCGACGCAGCTGAAGGTCGTGGTCCACACGGTGTCGACGGGCCAGGAAGAGGTAGTCGGCACGATCGCCACGGTGGGCTCCATGACCAGCTTCCGCGAGGGCCCGACCTGGTCTCCCGACGGCACGAAGATCGCGATCGAGGGCATCTACGGCATCCACACGATCAACCTCGCCCTCAACAACTTCATGACCTGGCTCGCCGCGCCCGCCCACTACTATACGCCCGACTGGTCGCCGGACGGCACCACGATCGCCGTGCGCATGGGTGGAGCGATCGGGATCATGCCAGCTGCGGGCGGCGCCGCCGTACCATTCCAGGCGACGGACGTGGTCGATCCCTTCAATCGCACGCACAAGTGGCGTCCCGCCTTCGGCGCACCGCGCTGGTCGCCGGGCGGCGATCGCCTCGTCTTCACCAGCGACTACGGCGGCCGCATCGCCATCATCCCCGCGGCGGCGAGCGGGGTCGTGCACATGCTCAAGCCGGATCCCTACAACGACGACCCGCAGGACTTCGGCGTCGGAATCTTCTACGCGGATCCGACCTGGTCGCCCGACGGCACGCGCATCCTCTTCACGCTGACGAACTATGACGACTCGCGGCCGTTCGACGCGCAGCGAAACGACGACCTGTGGTCCATGGCCGACGACGGTACCGACCTGCAGCGCGTGACGTTCACGGGCTTCTTCGATGCTTTCAGCCCGGCGCTGCTCGAGGGTGCCGCCGACTGGTAGGCAACGGCGTCACCGCGTCGGGTTCGGCCCGGCATGGATCTCGCGTAGGAGCGCGTCGAGCGCGCCCCGGCAAGCCTCGGTCACGCGCCGCTTCTCGTTGAGCGAGACGTCGACCGAGACGACGTTGGTGTTCAAGCGGGAGAGCCGGATCACGTCCGCCATGAGCCGCTGATAGTCAGCCCATGCCGCCGACGCCGCGGACGAGGGGGTCTCCCGCAGCATCGCGTCCACGGCATCGCCGAGCGTCCGCATGCGCGCTTCGAGTCGCGACATGGTGGCATCGTCGGCCGCCGCGATGTGCGGGGGCAGCAGCGTCTGGATCCGCAGGGCCGCCGTGGCGGCGGCCGACAGGCGGCGCAGCACGGCGGGATCGACAGTCGTCGCTTGCGCTTCGGTCAAGACATCGACGAGGCGATCGAGTGTCTCGGCGCTCTCGCCAGCCGCGAGACTCGCCGCCTTCAGGTTGCTGTTCACCACGGCGAGGGCAAGGAGCCGCTGGTCGACGTCGCGTAGCTCGGCGAACGTCGCGTCGAAAGCGGCGAGCTTTTCCACCTCGCCGGGGCGGCCGTCCGCAGTGATCCGTCGGTGCAGCTCGTCGCGCAACCGCGTCAGCTCCGCCGTGCGTCGCCGCGATTCGTCGGCGAACGTAGTCGATTCCTGGTCCGTCGTGGCCATGACGGCGCTCTTCTCGGCCTCGACCGACGCGAGCAGCTCGCCACGGAGCGTCTCCACGAGGACGGCCTTCTGCGCCTGTCGCAGCAGCGCCGGCTCCTGCCGGCAGCCGACGGCGGCGATCGCGAGCCCGACGCCCGCGATCAGGCGACGCCCGGTGGCTCCCCCGCTCCACATCGATAGCGATCCGTAACACGGCCGAATCCGCACGGACAACGGTGCGACCCGGTGAGCGCGACGAGGAAGATCGCCTTGCCCCAGGGAAACGCACGCACGCGCCGGGTGGGTGGGGCTCCGGGGGAAGAGGTTTTCCTCTGGTGTTCACCCGCGGCGGCATCTGCTACGGTCGACGCTGCGGCATGGGTCGTCATCTACGCACCGCGATTGCGAGCCTCGTATTGGCCCTGCAGGCCACGGCGGCGCTGGCTTACCCGGCGGGGGTCGTCCTCTGCATCGCGGAGGACGGGCACGTGTCGGTCGAGACGGTGCACGAGATCGTGCGCTGTACCGCGGACTGGGACCGGCATCATCCCGACGCCACCTCCACCTCGGACCTCGACGCCCATCCGTGTATCGACACGTTCGTTTCGCAATCCGCCGCCCGAAGTGGTCAGGTCGTGACGGTCGGGATGTCTGCCGCGACCGTGGCGGTGGCCGCCGTGTCATTCCACGCCTCGGCGTGGACCGGTGCCCCCGCCGTGCGCCTCATGGCACCACCGGACGGATTGATCGCGCTGCGTTCCGTCGTGCTCCGGATCTGAGAGCCCACCCGCGACTCGTGTGACGCCGCGCTCGTGCGGCCTTCGGCGCGATTCGTTCGCGCACGTCCTTCCTCGGGGGTGGATCTATGGATCGCAGCTCGTTCGTCGTTCGTTGGACAGTCGTCTCGTTGCTCGTCGTCCCGCCGCTGGCGGCAGCCGACGAGGCCGGTCCGCGTCGGGCCGCGCCGGCGCGCGTCCTCACGCTCTCGCAAGCCACGGCGCTCGCGCTGGAGCATCACCCGGAGCTGCGAGTGTCCGCCTTCGAGGTGGAGGCGCAGGACGGTCGCGTCCGGCAGAGCCGGCTGCTGCCGAATCCCGAGCTGGAAGCGACGGTGGAGGACGTCGGGGGCTCGGGGGCCCGCCGCGGGTTCGACGACGCCCAGACGACGCTCCTGCTCTCGCAGCGCATCGAGCTGGGCCGCAAGCGCGGACGGCGGCACGAAGCCGCCGTTCGAGAGCGCGAAGTTGCCGCGCTCGCGCTGGGGACGAAGCGCCTCGACGTCGTGACGCAGACCCGGCACGCGTTCGTTGCGACCCTGGTGGCCCAAGAACGCCTGGAGGCGGCGCGCGCGCTGATCGTGGTATTTCGGAACGCCGCGCAGGCCGCCGAACGACAGGTTCGCGCGGGAGGCACGGCTCCTGTCGAGGCCACGCGGGCCGCCCTCGCCGTCGCACAAGCCGAAGGCGACGCCGCCGTGCGCGCCGCCGAGCTCACCACGGCCCGCATGACCCTCGCCGGCACGTGGGGGAGCGCCACCGCCGACTTCGCGCGCGTGGCGGACGACCTCGAACGACTTCCGGCGGCGCTGCCGGCGTCGAGCGGGACCGCGCATCTGGACGACGTCCCCGCGGTCGCACGCGCGCGCGCGGAGAGCGCCCACTTCCAGAGCACGCTGGCACTCGAACAAGTGCGTGCGGTCCCCGACCTCACCGTCGGTGCGGGCCCGCGGTACTACAGCGACGACGACACGGCCGCGGTGGTGTTCACGGTGTCGATGCCCCTGCCGTTCTTCGATCGCAACCAAGGGGCCGTCGACGAGGCGCGGGCGCGTCTCGCCAAGGCGCGTGCCGAGGAGGACGCCGCCCGGGTCGCCGTGCGCACGGCACTGGAGGAGCACCTCGCCGTGGTGCGCGCCAGCGGCGAGCAGCTGCGCATCCTGCACGACGTCACGATTCCGCAGGCGAGGGCTGTACAGCGCGACATGCAGCGGGCCTTCGGCCAGGGCGCGGTGCGGTCGATCGAGGTCCTGGAGGCGGAACGCACGCTGCACCAGCTCCAGGACCAGTACTGGACCGTGTTCGGGCGGTACCACACGGCACTCGCCGACGTGGACCGACTGACCGGATCACGAGCGGACGGGCACGCGGAGGAGGGGCGATGACACGAACCTGGATGACCTTGGTGATGGCCCTGATGCTGGCCGCTTGCAGCGCACCGACGCCGCACGACGACGCGGATGGACACGCCGAGCACGACGAGCATGAGGACGAGCACGACGATGACGATCACGGGTTCTCCCCGGAGGCGATGCAGCGCTTCGGCGTACGCCTCGTGTCCGTGGAATCGGGCACGGTCGACCTCGGCATCGAGCTGCCGGGAGAGGTACGACCGAACGGCGATCGCCTGGCGCATTTGTCGGCACGCTTCCCCGGCATCGTGCGCGAGGTGCGCAAAGGCGTGGGCGAGCCGGTCCGCGCCGGCGACACGCTCGCGGTCGTCGAGAGCGACCAGCTCGCGCGCTACGAGATCCGCAGCGCGTTCGATGGGACGGTCGTCGACCGACACGTGACGCTCGGGGAGGTGGTCCGACCCGACCAGGCGGCGTTCATCGTGGCCGATCTCGGCACCGTCTGGATCGATCTCGCCGTCTACCAGGAGGACATGGCGCACGTGAGCATCGGACGGCGTGTGCGCGTCCAGGCGGGGGGCGGCACCGACGCGGAGGGCACCGTTTCGTACGTGAGCCCGATCGTCGACCAGGCGACGCGCACCGCGACCGCGCGCGTCGTGCTGCCCAACCCCGACGGCCGCTGGCGGCCCGGCATGTTCGTCACCGCCTTCGTCCTCGAGCCGATCGCGGCGCCCGTGGTCGTGCCGCGTAGCGCCTTGCACAGCGTCGACGGACGAACGGTGGTGTTCGTCGTGCACGAGGAGCGGTTCGTCGCACGGCCGGTCGCGGTCGGGCGCCTCGGCCGCACCACCGCGGAGGTTCTGACGGGGGTCGCCATCGGCGATCGTATCGCCGCCGACGGCTCGTTTCTCGTGAAGGCCGACCTCGCCAAGGGCGAGGCCGAGCACGCGCACTGAGGGCCGGACGATGTTGGACCGCATCCTGACCTTGTCCATCCGCCACCGCGTCGCGGTGGTGCTTGCCGTGCTCGTGCTGGCGCTGCTCGGCGCCGACGCCGCGCGCCGCCTCCCCATCGACGCCGTGCCGGACATCACCAACCGGCAGGTGCAGATCAATACGCTCGATCCGTCGCTCTCCCCCGTCGAGATGGAGCGGCTCGTGACGTTTCCCATCGAGGCCGCCCTCGCGGGCATTCCGGGCCTCGAGCAGACGCGCTCCTTCTCCCGCAACGGCTTCTCGCAGGTGACCGCGGTCTTCCGCGACCACGTCGACGTGTATTTCGCGCGCCAGCAGGTGGCCGAGCGTCTGGCCGCCGTGCGCGACACCCTGCCGCCCGCCGCCGAGCCACGGCTCGGTCCCATCACCACCGGCCTGGGCGAGATCTTCATGTGGACGGTCGAGTTCGTGCACCCGAACGGAGAGGGCGCCGAGCCCCACGACGGCCAGGCTGGCTGGCAAAGCGACGGCACCTACCGCACCGTCGAAGGGGAAACCCTCGCGTCCGAGCTGGAGCGCGCCGCGTATCTTCGCACGGTCCAGGACTGGATCATCCGCCCGCAGCTCGTCGGGATCGACGGCCTCGCCGCGGTCGACACGATCGGTGGCTACGTGAAGCAGTACCACGTGCAGCCGCGTCCCCGGGACCTGGCCGCGTACGGGCTCACCTTCCACGATCTGACGGTGGCGCTCGAGCGCAACAATCTCGCCACCGGGGCGGGATGGATCGAGCACAACGGCGAGGCGTACGTCGTGCGCGCGAGCGGCCGCTTGGAAGACGTGCGGGACCTGGGCGACGTGGTCGTCGCCGAACGACAGGGGACGCCGTTGCGCGTCCGCGACGTGGCGTCCGTCGGGGTCGGACCCGAGCTGCGGACGGGCAGCGCCACCGAAAACGGGGAGGAGGTCGTCATCGGGACGGCGCTGATGCTCGTCGGCGCGAACAGCCGCACGGTCTCGCAGGCCGTCGGCGAGCGGCTGGCACGGGTGAACGAGACGCTCCCGCCGGACGTCCGGGCGCGCACCGTGCTCGACCGGACCACGCTCGTCGACGCGACGATTCGGACCGTGATGCGCAATCTGATCGAGGGGGCGTGCCTCGTCGTCGTGCTGCTCTTCGTGTTGCTGGGGAACTTCCGCGCGGCGCTGGTGACGGCGCTCGCCATCCCGCTCTCCATGCTGCTGACGGCGATCGGCATGGTGCAGACGCGGACCAGCGGGAACCTGATGAGCCTCGGGGCGATCGACTTCGGGTTGATCGTGGACGGCGCCGTGATCGTGGTCGAGAACTGTCTGCGCATGCTCGGCGAGCGCCGCCGGAAGGTCGGCCGGCCGCTCACGCTGTCGGAGCGGCTCACCGTGGTGCGCGAGGCGAGCACGCAGGTGCGCAGCGCCACGGCATTCGGCGAGGCGATCATCGTGATCGTCTACATCCCGATCCTCTTCCTGACCGGCGTCGAGGGGAAGATGTTCCGGCCCATGGCCCTCACCGTGATCTTCGCGCTCTGTGCGGCCTTCGTGCTGTCGCTCACCTTCGTGCCCGCGATGGTCGCCTTGTTCGTGCGAGATCAGCCCGCGCAAGGAGAGGGGCGACTGATCGCGGCCGCGCAGCGGGTGTACGCACCGTTGCTGCGCGCGTCGTTGCGCAGCCGGACCGCCGTCGTGGCGATGGCGGCGGTCGGATGCGTCGGGAGCCTGCTCGTCTTCGGGCGCCTCGGACAGGAGTTCGTCCCGACGCTGAGCGAGCTCGACGTCGTGGTCCACGCCATCCGCATTCCGAGCACCAGCCTCGACCAGGCGACCGCGATGCAGCGGCGGCTAGAGCGGGCGCTCGGCACGGTCCCGGAAATCGGCAACGTCTTCTCGCGCACGGGCACGGCCGACGTGGGCTCCGACCCCATGCCACCCTACGTCTCCGACACCTTCATCATGCTGGCGCCTCGCGAGACGTGGCCGCGCCCCGCCGACACCAAGGAGGACGTGCGCCGGCGCATCGAGGAGGTGCTTGAGGGACTGCCCGGCAACGCCTACGAGTTCACCCAGCCGATCCAGATGCGGTTCAACGAGCTGCTGGCGGGCGTGCGCTCGGACGTCGCCGTGAAGGTGTTCGGCGACGACTTCGAGCGTATGGTCCCGGCCGCCGAAGCCGTGGCGGCCGTGCTCCGCGACGTCCCCGGGGCGGCCGACGTCCGCGTGGAAGAGATCACGGGGGCGCCCGTGCTCAGCGTGGACGTCGACCGGAAGGCCGCCGCGCGCTACGGCCTCACGGTCGCGGACGTGCACGAGGTGCTGGCGATCGCGGTCGGCGGGCACCCGGCGGGGGAGTTGTTCGAAGGCGATCGCCGGTTCGACATCGTCGTACGGCTCGCCGAGGACGTTCGCCGCGACCCGCGGCGGCTCGAGCGTCTGCCCATTCCGCTCTCGCACGAGGACGAGCCGCTGCTCAAGGTCGAGCTTCGCGGCGACGACGTCGGGCGCGCACCGCTGCGCTCGGTGCCGCTCGCCGCCGTGGCGACGATCGCTTTCGGCGAAGGTCCGAACCAGGTGAGCCGCGAGAACGGCAAGCGCCGCGTGGTCGTCCAGGCGAACGTGCGGGGCCGCGACCTGGGATCGTTCGTCGAGGAGGCGCGCACCCGTGTCGAATCGGAGGTGTCGCTGACGGCCGGTACGTGGCTCGCGTGGGGCGGACAGTTCGAGAACCTGGTCGCCGCCAAGCGGCGGCTCGGCATCGTCGTGCCCATCTGCCTGCTCGCCATCCTGGGACTGCTCTTCACCACCTTCGGCACGCTGCGCAACGCGGTGTTGGTGTTCACGGGGGTGCCGCTGGCGCTCTGCGGCGGCATCCTCGCGCTCTGGCTGCGCGGCATGCCCTTCTCGATCTCGGCGGCCGTGGGTTTCATCGCGCTCTCGGGCATCGCCGTGCTGAACGGCCTCGTCCTGCTCACGTTCATCGAGCAGCTTCGGGCGGAGGGACAGGCGCCGCTCGACGCCGTGGTGCGCGGTGCCATGACGCGGCTCCGTCCGGTGCTCGTCACGGCGCTGGTCGCCTCGTTCGGCTTCGTGCCGATGGCGATCGCCACGGGCACGGGGGCCGAGGTGCAGCGGCCGCTCGCCACCGTCGTCATCGGGGGCATCGTCTCCAGCACGCTGCTCACGCTGATCGTGTTGCCCGCGCTCTACGCGCTCTTTCCGGGACGGCCCCGCCCCACTTGACTCCCTGCGCGACGCGCGGATGCTCAGCCGGACGGAGGCGGTGATGGAGACTGGACGCGCGGGGTGGGCGAGGTGCGGGGTGGTATTGGCGCTGGTGCTCGGCATGGCGCCGGCGGCATGGGGTCAGCAGGGCATCCTGCTCAGCGAGGTCCTGGGAAGCTGGCGGGGCGACGATACGCTCCAGTTCGTCGAGCTGGTTATGATCGCGGACGGCCAGAACGTGCTGAACACCCGCGCGGCGCTCGTGTTCGACGACGCAACCGGCGAGCCTACGAACCAGCGGACCTTCCTCTTCACGAAGAACGTCGCGCGCGGAGTTCGCACCGCGACCGTCCTGGTGGCGACGCAGCGGCTGGGCCAGCTCACCGGGCTCACGCCCGACCTCGAGCTGCCGGACGACGTGATGGCCCCCGAGAACGGGCGCGTTTGTTACCGCGCCCAGGACGAGTTCGGGGCCTTCGAGACCATCGACTGCGTCGCGTACGGCAACTACACCGGGGAGCGCGACGGCTTCGGCAAGCCGGTGGCGGCGACGCCTACCAATCGTTCGCTGGTCCGCATCGACGACACCGGCAACAATCGCACCGACTGGGAAGCCGTGCTCGAGGCGCGCCCGCAGACCAACGCGGGGCTCGTGTCGATCATGCCCACCCAGTGCGGCGACGGGACGATCTCGCTGGGCGAGGATTGTGACGGCGACGATCTCGACGGTGCCACCTGCACGTCGCTCGGCTTCGTACGCGGTAAACTCAAGTGCAAGCAGTGCCACTTCGACACCTCGAAGTGCAATTTCTGCGGCAACGACCAGGTGAACGACGGCGAGCAGTGCGACGGGCCCGACCTCGACGACGGCACCTGCGAAGACCTCGGATTCACCGGCGGCGATCTCACGTGCACCGACAAGTGCGCGTACGATACTGCCGGCTGCGATCCGACGTTCTTCGTCCCCGGTAAGGGCCCCAAGAAAAAGGATTGCCTCGCCGAGTGGCTGGTCGAGAACGCGGCGAGCAAGCCCGGCAGCAACGGAAAAGCGAAGCCGGTCCAGAAGTGCACACAGGGCGACCCCGGGTGCGACTTCGACGCCGATCCGACCACGTGCACGATGCGGCTCGCCGTGTGCTTCCGGCGCGTCGATGCGCGGCTTCCGGAGTGCGTCCCGACGACGGTCACGTCCTGGGAGCTGTCGCGTCCGACGGTGGACGACGGCTCGGCCGCCGGCGCGCTGCTCGACGCGGTGGCGACGCTCGGCGGTACGCGGGCGGGCACGGTCGTCACCTTCGACCCGCCGCTCGACGGCGATTCCACGTGCACCGCGACGCAGAGCCTCACGCTGCCCGTCAAGAGCAAGCTCAAGCTGAAGGCCGAGGCGAGCGGCGCGTCCGCCGATCCGGATGCGCTGACGCTCGTCTGCCGCCCGTGAGGATGGCGCCGTGCGGGGACGCGGAACCGAGTCCAATCCGCCGAACCGCTTCGACGAGCTGCATCTCGAGCTGGATGCGGACGCGCGCGCGGAGCTGGGCTCCACGCGCTTCTACCGCGACGCGAGCCGCAGCGTGCTCGCCGAGAACGACAGCCCCGACCTCGGCTTCCGCTACAGCCTGAATCCGTACCGCGGCTGCGAGCACGGCTGCGTGTACTGTTACGCGCGGCCGTCGCACCAGTATCTCGGCTTCAGCGCGGGGCTCGACTTCGAGCGGCGCATCATGGTGAAGGACGACGCCCCCGCGCTGCTGCGGCAGACCTTCGCACGGTCCGGCTGGCAGCCCGAGATCGTGTCGCTGTCCGGCAACACGGACTGCTACCAGCCGATTGAGCGGCATCTCGAGATCACCCGCCACTGCCTGGAGGTATTTGCCGAGTGCCGCCATCCCGTCGGTATCATCAGCAAGTCGGCGCTGGTGGCGCGCGACGCCGATCTGCTGGCCGCGCTCGCCGCGCACGACGCCGCCCACGTCGTCGTGTCCCTCACCACCCTCGACGACGACCTGGCGGCGCGTATGGAGCCGCGCGCGGCGCGGCCGGGCAAGCGGCTCGACGCGATCCGCGCGCTCACCGAGGCAGGTGTGCCGGTCGGCGTCCTGCTGGCTCCCGTCATTCCCGGGCTGACCGACGCCGAGATCCCGCAGCTGCTGCGTGCCGCGGCCGACGCCGGTGCGCGCCATGCAGGTTGGGTGCTGCTGCGGCTGCCCCCGCCGGTGGACGCGCTCTTCGAGTCCTGGCTCGCCGAAGAGTACCCGGAGCGCGC